>OCTW011614253.1_pt1 | contig 49280 bp, 23 predicted proteins | sample 1539671 | NCBI WGS metagenome assembly OCTW01 (sample SAMN02144230, study PRJEB22623) | gut metagenome | biome: sheep rumen | host: Ovis aries | place: New Zealand
GTCGCATATATTGTGAAATCTCCAATGGTAATATTTGAGGTTATGCTTGATGCTGCATCATTAGCAGTAAACCTCAGCGAGATGTTTGTTCCAGCTATGGCGTTTGTTACCCCTGTCATGACAAGGAGAGTCATGAGGAGTAGTTGTTTTGTAGTTGATTTCATATTTGTAGTTTTTGATGCTTCTGTTATTTAACTGGATTCTTTTTAACCATCTGTTAGTCACCCCATATAGGCGGATTGTCAGGGTCGGTGTTGTCACTGCCCTCAAGTCCTATGCCGTGCTCCTCACCATTATCTGTCGCTTCATTGCCAACAATGATGCTCCATTGGCTTGGGTGCGCATTCATAACACTGTCTATCTCCAGTTCCTCAAAATAGACTGTTGGTTGTATGTATCTCCTTTTCATAATGTGTCCTTGTTGGTTAGGTTATTTCACAATAACCTTTCTGCCGTTGAATATATAAATGCCTTTTGTTAATCCGTTTAGTGTGTTGCTTACCTTTTGTCCTGTAACACTGAATACTCCGTTCATCGTCTTTGTTTCAAAAGAGTCAAGTGCCTCGTCTGACATCTCGCATACGTTGATGGCAGTAGCCTCCTCTTCGTCTTCCCATGCTTTGAAGTAATTAAAGCTTACAGACTTCGCCGGCGCTGCGCCGTCATCCTCTTTTTTCAGGTATGAGCGGTAGCCTTTCAAAAATGACTGGCCGCGCGAGATATACAGGGTGTTGTTTGACAGATAGATGTCACCGGCAGTAAGGTATGCACTTGCTGTTACGTCGCTTGCCATGCCTGTCAGGCTGCTGCTGAACACTTGTGGATTGCAGAATCCGCTGACACCCTTTGAGGTGTAGCCGTTGTTGGTGAATGTCATCACTTGCTGGGCTGGGTCTATGGCCTTGTTGTGTACCTCTATCTTGTTGATACTCTGTGTTGGTTTGATAAGGTAAGGATAGCCTGCCAGTATACTCTGTATCTCGTGGTATGTCATGTATATCTGGGCATGGCCCTCATCCACGTTTACACGGTCAAGGATGATAAGCTCTGTGCCGTTGCCAAACACATTCTCCACCTCGCGCTCTGTCATCGTGAACGGCAGACAGATGGTATTCCATTTGTTTGCGGAGAACGAGCGTTTAAGGGTCACTGTCTCATACATCGGTATGGAGTTTACGTCATCCGCAGGTTTTAAGTCTGTAGGGTTGTAAGCTGTAGTATCCGATAATGCCAACGTTCCGCTTGGCTGGTTTGTTACGTCGGGCACGAAGTTTACGCCAGAGAAACCAATCTTTGAGAAGTTAGAGAAGATGTAGTATGTCTGCCCTGCAATGACGTGGAAGGTGTATTTCACCAGTCCACCCTCCAAGGCGAGGTAAGCACCATTGTCGAGTTTTGTTATCTGCTGCGCTCCGTTAATGCCAGCAGTCCAGTTGGCTTCTATACGCTTCTGCTCATCCTCTGACATGTATTCCTTGAATTCCTTCCAATTACCTATGTTGGTAACATCGTTGTAACCGTCGGCAAGCTCATCAGTGATACACTTAAATTTCTCTCCTTTTTCGCAAGCATAGTTTATGCAGAACCTGTCGAGAACATCATTATCCTCTTTTGTTGATATGCCAGTGCTGATTACCGTACGTGACACCATGTTTACTGTGGTGTATTTGTCGATGGTGTTGCCGTTTTGGTCAACAATGAAGAAAGCGTGCGGACGGAACTGGAACGGAACGGCATCGGGGAAGGGCGTTGGGTCTCCGTTCTCATCGACCGACACGAGTTTTCCGTCATTGTCATATACGTCATCCTTATTTGTGTTCCATGGACCGTTCTGCTCTATATATATAGACAATGTGCCGTTGACAGTTGGGTCGAGCGTTACGTATGAGCCGCGCACAGGCAGGGTGAACGGATACGTTGTGTCGCCATCGGGCTGTTTGAACCAACCGAAACGCTCCACACCGTATATCACATCGTTATAGTATTTCTTAAGAGAACTATACATAGACTCGTTGCTGGCATCGTTAGCTCCGCTGCGATACTTTTTGAATCCATCAACGTTGGTGCGTGATTCCCTTAAACTGCTCCAGCTATCGGTAAGGTCTTTATCATCTTTATTCTCTGGTTGTGGATATTTGTATTTACCATTATTGCGATTCCATCCACCGAATGTGCCTACTACGTACAGTTCCTCCTTTCCTGCAATGTTCTTATATACATGGAATGTGTCGCGTACAGCAGGTACATTGTCTTTGTATTTTGGGTGTGTTGCTATCTTCCAATTAATACCCTTCTGTATGGTTATGGCATACTCAGCTTCTGCGTCCTCATAGTTGTTACTTGTAGCGCGTGCCCTTATTACGGCAGTGCCGTTGCCATAAGGTGTGGTGAGAGCTATCACACCTGCGTTATTTACTGTAGCAACTGTCGGGTCATCAGAGGTGTATGTCATAGAAAGGTTGCTCAACAGTACGTTGTTTGCAGCATCGTCGGTAGCTGTCAGCGTAATGGTTGGTAATATAGGCTCATCCTCGTCAGCATTACAGAGGTAGATGGTCGGTTCACTGTCACCGTCGCTATATGTCAATGTAAGTGATGATTTTTCCACATCGATGCTAATGGCGCTTGTACCTGTCTTGTAGATAGTCTCACCGTTTGCGGTGATGCTGAATGTTACGCTCGTAGGAGTGTTGCCCGTCACCTGTAGACCAGTGAGGGTAAGTGTCCCCCTTCTCTCGTTGTTGTTGTCCTTTACGAATGTAGCCACTACTTTTCTGTTGTCGCCACCGTCAGTCATGGCTGCTATCTCGCACCCTGTAGGTACGGTGAGTGTGAAATCTTTTGTTTCGCCTACTCGTACTGATACAGAAGTGTGATTCAGTTGTGGATTCACTTCCTTTGTGTAGAACTTGATGTCAACGGGATATACGTCCTTGCCGTTACCCGTTATTTTTATAGTATGTTGACCTGTGCCACCCGTAGCATATATTGGCGATGTGGTGTACTCGCCTGGTGTTACGTTGATGGAAGTCTTCTCTGCACCATCTACATACACGCGGACATATCTTGTATCCTTTGCGTTGCCGTGGAAAGCATCTATGCTGAATGCTATCGCACCGTCAACAATCATCGTTATGTGGTTGCCAGTATTCTTTATGTTATAGAAAGACCCTTCCACGTTATGGCGTGTGGTGTTTCCGCTCTTGTTCAGAGTATTTGCTGTGATGTAAGTGTTGTTGTCAACATTGTCGGAGGTGAAATCGAATTGCTGCTCATCTTCTGTCACATGGTAGATAGCCGTCTGAACGATGTAAATGTAGTCAATGCCGCCTGATGGGGTTGCGTAACAATTACAATTCAATGTTAAGGGTGTATCTTCTGTAATGGTAAACTGAGAAGAAGAATTGAATTGTACGGTTCCGCTGGTAATGTCAGGTGATGTCATCACAACGGTGTTGCCTGCCTTGAAATTATAATTGAAAACCTTATTACCATTGCCATGCAATGCAGCTGCATAAATTGTGTAGTTGCCAGCTCTTAGTGTTGTGACAGCCACATAGTTGTCATCTCGTCGGCTTGCAATGCCAGCGTTGGATGTTCTCCCGTTTACAGCGTCATAAGTTGGCCTATTTGTCAGTTCGTTAATATCCTCTGCTTCGCTATAATATACAACATTGCTTACGGAAGGCGCGTATGTTATGTTTAGCACGAAGTTATCTGCATCGGGGGTAATCTTTTGTCTGTAATAATCCCCTTCGTTTTGTGGCGTTTCATACAATGTGTGTCCAACAAGTACATATTTGGGGTATGCTACTGGCATTTCGCCTGAACCCTCCACGTAGTTACCGGCTTGAAGCTGTTTCAACAGTTTGCCTTCACTGTCAACAGCATTGACTGTATAGGACAACGTATGAGTTACGACTGTTATGGTGTATATACCAGTCACTTCACTGCCATCGGTTGCTGTGGCAGTGATAGTAACTTCACCGTCGGAAACGCCTGTCACTACTCCATAGGCATTAACAGTAGCAATGGTATTGTCAGATGATGACCATGTTACGACTTTGTTTGTAGCATTGCTTGGTGCTACTGTCGCTGTAAGTTGTACGGTGCCGTTGACTCCAACCGTTGAAGTGCCACTGATGGTGATGCTTTCCACGTTGTCGTTGTAGAAGCAGAAGCCCATCATGCCCATCTTGGTGCTGGCGGCATATACATAGTATGTCTTGCCTGCTTCCACAGGGATAGTGGCATACATCGGGGCGTTCTCCGTCAGTTGATAGTTGGTGTTGAGTTCTGGTGAGGTGGAGTATTCGTCGCTGTTGTTGCCGCAAGTCATTATTTGGGAACCGTCAGAAACGTAGAAAGTTCTGTTTCCAGATAGTAGTACAGCAACTTCAAGGTTACCGCTCTTGCGTGGCTGGAATACGTAGAACATTCCTTTTGACGGCACTCCTGTATTACTGTTGTAACTTGGGTTATTGCCGTACCCACATATCATATTGCGAGTATATTCCGTAGAGGAAGCACCTGTGATGCTTGATGTGTTAGTCTGTATCACTGGGTTTACTGCACCATTATTCGTACCCACTGCGGTGGTTGAAATCCACGCAGTGATGTCTGTGCCTATGATGCGCTGTCCATCGTAGTAGTTACCCTCGGTAACAGTGAAGGTGTTGTTGTCTATATTTATGTCTGCGGCACGTGTTATGTCAATAGTATATGTGGCGGTAGTTTCGTTGTCGCCAGCGGTGATAGTGAAGTTTAGCGGTGTGCCGATTGTTGCGGCCACTATTACCGATTCGCCAGATGCACCAGTCAAACTGCTTGTAGATACTATTGCGCCAGCATCGTTAGGCGTAATGGTAATGTCTATGTTGTTTGATGAGTAAGCTTTGCCTATGCAATAGGAGTATGTGGCATCGCTTGCCTTCAGTACTACGTCGTTTGCTATTACCTCTTTCACCGTGGCATCGGAACTAACCTTGCGTACAGCGTAGTTGTCCATATAACTGTTTTCTGGTGTAAAGCAGATATACACAGAGTTTGTTTCTGCTATCACAGGTGATTCCGTAGTTACTGTGTAGGTAATACCATCATATACTGTTGTAGCCACGGTATTGATGTGCTGGCCATCATTGGCAAGTGTTACTTTTACTGTCACTTCTGCTCCATTCTTCAGTGCGTTGAGGTAACTGGTCCAGTCGCCTCCTGTGGTTGCAGAGAACGTGCCTGAGCCATAGGAGCCTGATGTCCACCAATAGTTGTCTGCGCGTGAGTGAAATAACTCGGTAGGAGTAGCATCTACGGCAAGCATTGTCCAGTTGTACCAGGCTTCCACATTTCCTACGTTGTTGCGTCCGTCGCTACCATAGTTGTTAAAGGTGAAACTATAAGTATCGCCTTTCTGAATCTCGGTGTATTGTGAGAAACTCTTTCCGTAGCCTACACGACGGTCTGTACTGCCTATGAGGTCGTTTGTAGATTGTATCTCTACGTAGTGTGCATACAAGGTTATGCTTGTCGTTGGAGTGTAACTGTCCCCAGCATCTCCTACGAAATTACCACCGCTTGTCGCATCATACCATCCTGTGAATACACGGTTGGAGTTAGGTGTTACGCTGGGTAGTGTTATGGGTGTGGCATCGTCTGTAATACTGTAAGACGTAGCGCATGTGCCATAAGTATTGGCGTTATATGTCACCTTGTTTACGTCGCTTTCGTTGGCAAAGGTGAGTGTCAATTTCGGTCTTTTGCTTTCGTTGGAGTTGGTCTTACCATAGAGGTCAGCCCCTGATTCGCTGTCTGAGAGCATAAACACTACATAGCCCTGCTGTTCGCGGTTGCGAATGTATGTTGTCACGTCGTTCTCCACGTCGTGTGTAGTGGCTCCGGCAAGTGGGTTGTCTATAGCATCGTCATCGCTTTGCAGTGACCATAACATCGCTGTGGCGGTGCCGTCGGCCAGTGCGTCCCAGTCGGGGTCAACGCCTGTTTTTAGGCAGCGCAACTGGTTTTTACGATTTGTAGTATAAGAACCTCCAATGGATGTCGTCCAGTTTAGTGTGGCGCTCTTTATCACTTTGCCTGCAGGTATGAGGAATGAGAATTTCATTGCCGCCTGACCAACCCAGTCGTTTGTCCTGTTGCCAGTGTGGTTGTAATGCTCCAAAGCTGCATCGCAAGTCATATACAGAGTATTGTCATTATTTCTTGCGTATGTGGAGCCGGTGTGTACCAATTCTACGAGGTTGTCTTCATTGCGAGCGATGGAGATATTGTGGAAATATATGGAGCCCTTTGAGCGATAGATGTAGAATTTGGACTGCCCAATGAGAATGTCATTCGCAGTAACCGTGTATGTCAAAGCTTCAGGACCCTTGTCTGTTAATGTTGTAGTGTTGACAGACAAAGAAGATGAAGTGCTTGCCTTGAGTTTGAAGGCATCAACGGCAGAGTTAGCGGAACTGCCAGTAATGCTGATGATGTCGCCTTCCTTTAGCGCAACACCGTCTTGTAGGGTTATGCAGACGTATTTTGAATCTCCATCAATCTTGTAGTCTGTGGCAGTAGCTTCTGGTGTTTTGCTGAAACTGACAGTGCCTCCTAATGCACTACCAGGCATGGAGTAACTGTAAATGTCTATGTTTGCACCATAGACACATTCTCCTCCCATTAAAAATATGGCAGTCAGTAATAGTGTGAGTGTGGCGATGAAGCCATTGTTTCCATATATTATTCTTTTCGTCATCATACAAAATCATTAATTAAGGTTTCAATTATTCCTAAATAGAGGAAGTTTTAGAGAGCAAAGTTACAAAAAATAAATATGTTCTGCAAAACTTTGCAGAACATATTATTAAAATCGCTTTATTTTTTTGAGTAAGCGCAAGTTACATTACATCTATTCACCACAATTATTCAGAATAGCAACGTGACCAATGCGGGTATCGTGGCCATGCACAATATAGTGGAGATGAACGTCACCTCTGCCATGAAAGTGGTGTCTTTCTCATACTTCAGGCACAGTATGGTGCCGTATGTGGCCACGGGCATAGCCACCACTACTGTGTTCACGTTGACTACGAAAGAGTCAAAGCCCATCAGCTGGGTAGCATAGAAGAGTGCCACGGGCAACAATAGCAATCTGAACAGTACGGTGATATATACGGTGCTGTTGCCCAGCATGGCGCGCTTGGGCAGTTGTGACATGGACGAGCCTACTATGAGCAGCGCGGCCGGCACGGTGATGTCGCCGAGCATAGACAACGGTTTGCTGACGTACTCTGGTATGTTGTCAATCCCAAGTGCTACGATGGCTATGGTGAGGTATGCGGCGAGCATAGGAGTGGAGTATAGCACTTTCTTCTGGAAACGCTCACTGCCCACCTCGCCTCTGCCTGTTATGAGCATGGTGCCTATTGTGAACACGGCGAAGGTGTTCACAACGTTGAGCACAGCGGCATAGAACACTGCCTCGTGCCCGAAGAGCGAGGCGACCACAGGGTATCCCATGAAACCTACATTGCCGAACATCATGGCGAAGCCTGCCGCTCCCGCGGTGTCGGCGTCTTTTGTAAACCATTTAGGCAGTGTATAAGCAACCAGCGTCAGTAGGGCGTATGTCACCACGCTGATGATAAGCAACGGCAGGATGAAACGGCGGTCGGGCAGTGTGCCTGTCATCGCCGACGACAATATGAGCGCCGGACAGGTGATATTGATGACAAGGCGTGACAATCGGCGGTCAAACTCTCCGTCAAGATAGCCCAGCTTGCCGCAGGCATATCCGGCGGCAACAAGCACCAGCAGTGTAATCATAACGTTGAACATACTGCAAAGTTACTAATATTTCCTGATATGTCAAAGAAAACAATATGGGATGCGCCCTAATTCTTGACGCATCCCATATTTTCGTTCTATATCAGTACTTCTTAACACTTATTCCTCTAACAGGAATTTCTTTCCGTTTTGTATGTATAACTGGCCTTTCTTAGGTGTGGCGACACGTCGTCCTGTGAGGTCATAGATATACGTGTTTGTTGGTTTTGCCTGTGCTTCGCTTACTGAGTTCACCGCTGTGGCGTTAGGAGTCCATGTGATGGTCTTGAAGTAAGACTTTGTGTCCATCAACAGGTAGTAGGTTGTCGAAGCATTGAGTCCACTGAGTGAAACCTTTGCCTGACTGCTGCTGATTGTTGCGACAGGTGTCGCATTCTTATCTATGGATGTCACCACCTTAACAGCATTGGCATTGTCGCCGTACTCTATGCTCAATGTGCCGGAGCCAGATATCTTTGGCAGTATGAAGTAACGGTTTGGTGTCGTGCCGTATTGCGTTGAACCGCCCATCTTCATTTGGTTGTTGTCGATCTTACAGTTACCGCCTGCTACGTATGTAAGCTTAGTGTTCGTGTCGTCAGTGCTTATAAATACGTTATTGGCATTGGCGGAGAACGAACCGCTTTCTGTGTATGACTTGTTTGTGAGGTTCCATGTCACTGGGGCGAGAGACGGTATAGGTATAACGGTTACGTTGACTTTTATTGAGTCGGCCTTATACTCGTCATTGCCAGCTGCGTAAACAGTGATGACTGCCTCGCCTTCGCTGATGGCAGTGATGACACCGTCTGTCACTGTGGCAACCTTGGTATCGCTTGAGGCGTATGTCACTGCGCCTTGGGCGTTCGTTACGTTAAGTGTGGCGGTAAGAGCTTTCAGCATCTCTATCTCAACTGTCGTCGGTGTGACGGTGAGAGGATTGGCCTTACGTGCGTCAGTTACGGTGATGGTCACGTTCACTACACCTGGCTTTACGCTATAGTCACCCTCGTCGGTCACTGCCACGGTGGTCTCACCCTCTGCTATGGCGGTAACGTTGCCTTCTGCGTCAACAGTGGCAATGTCAGTGTTAACGCTGTTGAACCTCACGGTACCTACGGCGTTGCTGATGTTAATCTTCTGCGTATTGCCTCGCTCTATGCTTATGTTCTCGTTCTCTACGGCGAGAGAAGAAGCAGGACGGTTATCAGGTACGTTAACTGTTACAGTGGTGGTGCCAGGGCGTCGGGTGTCGCTGCCTGGGTCACTGACGGTAATCTTTGCCGTACCGAAGCCAGTGGCGGTAATCACACCGTTCTCGTCAACCGTTGCTATTGACGGAGCACTTGAAGTGTATGTCAAAGCGTTAGAGCATGTTGCGGTGATGGCAGATGTGGCGCCGTAAGCAATAGTTACCTCTGCGTCAGATGTCAGTGCAAGGTCAGAAGCGTCGCGGTCGTCGGTTATCGTCACCTTGTACTTCAGTGAACCGCCGTTGCGTATGTCGTCATTCTTCTGTGTCAGTGTTATGGTCGTGTTGCCTTGTGCGAGTGGCGTTATCTTACCATTCTCGTCAATGGTGGCAATCTTCGTGGCACTTGACTTGTAGGTCATCTCACCTGTGCATGAGGTGTTGTAGTCCTGGCCCTTGGTGAGGGTGTATGTCTCGTTTATCTTGATATACAGCGTGCCTTCAACGAGAGACGTGAGGTCAGACTCCTGTAACAGCGTGTACAACTTCACACCCTGCACGTCGCGTGTGCTTGAGTTCTTGTTGGTTATACGCACATATTTTATCGTTGCGTCAGTGCCGGTGTAGTTTACGTTAGGGTGTGCGCCCGACTTTCCGGTTATGGCGTCGCCAAATGCTGTGAATGTCTGTCCGTCAGTACTTGTGTACAGCTGCCAAGACTGGTCGCCTGTGCTTGATACATAGAATGCTGCCGATGCTATGCCTTCGTCGTCATGAAGGGTGATGCTCTCACCGCTGGCAAGGCGTATCGAACCTATGTATTCTGAGCATACAGTGCCGTCGCTTTTCTTTATTTCCTGCTCAGGTTTGTATGATGCGCCAGAACTGAGAGTGATGGCACCTGACAGTAAGTAAGCCTTGTATTGTGTGTCGTTGTCGGTGTTGAACCAGAACCATGCTCCGTCCTCGCCGATTACCTGCTTTCCAGCCGCTGCGGTACTTCCGCCGCCGCCAGCCCATGACGGAGTGTAGTCGTCGTTGACCTCTTGGTCTATACCCTTGCCGTCGCCGCCGTCAACGGTGGCTGTGGCTGGTGTGCGGTCGCTGATAGCCGTACCGTTACCTAATGACTGCACAGTGCTCTCGTATGCCATGATAGCGCTTTTCAGGTCGGAGATAACACCGTAGTTCTCGTCCTGCAGTGAGTTGTTGAATGTCCACTTGAAGTCGCCGCCGTCAATACGTCCAGCTCCCAGTCCTTCGCGTCCGGTAAGGTCGCCGCGCACTATGGCTGGTATGTCCTCAGGGTCATCCATGTTGTTCTCTATGTATGTTGTGCGTGCTGCCGCGTCGGCTGCGTTGTTGTAGCCTGTGCCGCCTGTCAGACACTTCACTGTTACCTCGTCGTCACGGTTGTCAGCTTCCACAGCGTCCCATTTGCCGTCGGTCTGCTCTCCGTCATATATCTGCAGTTTGCGTGGGTTGATAATGACATTGTTGTATATCTTGATTACACCACCGTTCTCTCCGGAGAATGTTCCGTCGCCCTCAGCGTCTGTTCCCTGCTTTGAGATAAGCACGGGGTACTTACAGTTACGGAAGTAGTTATTCTCCACGAATGATGAACCGCCAGACGTTACGCCCACTCCATACTTGGAGTTGCCGTCGAAATAGTTGTTATATACATGATAGAAGGCTGTGCGTATGCGTGGATGACGTGAGTCAGAGTGGTCAAACCAGTTGTGGTGGAAGGTCATCCAGCAGTCTGTGGTCTCGCTCTTCATACCGCCGAGCGAGCATTTTCCTGAGTCCCAGAAGTGACAGTATGACATTGTGATGTGGCTTGACTCTCCCTTAATATCAACAGAGCCGTCGCCCTTTGCTTGGTCAGCGTCGCTGCCGGTACCGCCATAGAATATATCCATGTTGTGAATCCAAACATTATGGTTGTCGGTATCCACAGAAATGCCGTCGTCCATGAATAACATGACGCCGAAATTACGGAACTCTACAGATTTTGCATAGCGTACGAGAAATCCGAATCCGTGTACCGCTGCGTCACAGCCGATACCCTCGATGGTGATGTTCATGTTGGTGGAGCCGCTCTTGCCCTTCACCTGCAGGCCTTCGTTAGAACCAAAGCTGTCCATGTCGTCAGCCTTCACTGTGCCTACTATACGCACGCAGAGCGGACGTGTCTCCTTACCCTTTTCGAATGCTGCGATGATGGCTTGCAGGCCAGTGTATTCCGCGTCCTTGTCGCCCATGACGTTACACTTTACGGTCTTTGCCGTCTTTGCCGTAACGTAAATCACGCGGGCATTGTCTTTCAGCGTGCCGTCGTTCTTGTATGCGCCGATACCTTCTGTCATACCTATGTGTGCAAAGCCGGAACGGTCATGCGGAGCTGCGTAGAATATGTCAGACTCAGCTTCGCCGCTGGTGCTTGATACCACCTTGAACTGGTAGTTGCCGGCCTTCAGTCCCACCATGTCGGCACGTCCGTAGTCACTGTAAAGACGTACCAGTTCGGCATCCATCTTTTGGTATGTGCCGCCCTGTGGACGGTAATACACCGTGTAGGTGGCTCCTGTCTCACGTTCCCATGTGACATAGCCACTTTCAAACCATCCCTTTGTCGTCTGGATGGTCACGGCGCTGGCTATCTGTGTGCTGATTAGCAACGTCATCACAAGAAGCGTCAGTTTAAGTAATTTTTTCTTCATGATAAGGTTAAATGTAATAGTTAGTTTTGTTGATAGAAAGCATGTGCGAGATATTTCGCACATGCTTTCTGTTAGAAATTGTCTATAGCCTTCTTGCCAGACTTGGTGTGAGCCCAAATAAATGATAGTATGCCTATAACAGCCATGACTATCCACATCCATGTTAAAGCGTCGAGTGCACTCATAATTTTTTGAATTAGTATGTTAATACTCTATTTGCCCACCATGCGCATAGCCATGTGGTTATAAATCCTCCTATAAGTAGAAATAAATGGAAAGACTCGAAATTGTCTTCTGCAAATGCCATGACAGAGGTTATGACCGTAGCAGAGAAGATAATCTTAGCCATATCGTAAAGAAAACCTGCCATTTTTTCTCTTTTCAGGCTTACTTTCTTTTCCTGTTGTTTATGTGTCCCTGTTATAGATGGTGACATTTTATTTTTTCGTCAATTTTTTTTAGAACTCCGCATTGTTCGGAGTGCGTGGGAATGGTATCACGTCACGTATGTTCTGCATACCTGTCACAAACAATATCAGACGCTCGAAGCCCAGGCCGAAACCGGCGTGTGGGCATGAACCGTATTTGCGTGTGTCAAGATACCACCACAGGTGTGTGGTGTCCATCTTGCGGCGCTCTATCTCTCCCATCAGTTTGTCATAGCTCTCCTCACGCACTGAGCCGCCCATAATTTCTCCTATCTGAGGGAACAGCACGTCGGTGCCCTGCATAGTAGGACCAGGTGCCACGCAGCCCTTATAACCAACGGAGCCGCCCTCGGCCGTAGCTTCGTTCTGCTTCATGTAGAATGACTTGATGGCAGTAGGGTAGTCGGTCATGATGACTGGCTTCTTGAAGTGTTCCTCCACGAGGTAGCGCTCGTGCTCAGAAGCAAGGTCGTCGCCCCAGTCGCAAGGGAACTCAAACTCCTTGCCGTTCTTCTTTGCCTTCTGCAGTATCTTGATGCCCTCGGTGTAAGGCAGACGTACGAAGTTCTCCTTCAGTACACCCTCAAGACGCTCCAGCAGTCCCTTGTCTATCATCTTGTTGAGGAACTCAAGGTCGTCCTTGCAGTTTGTCAGTGCCCAACGTACGCAGTACTTTATGAAGTCCTCCTCCAGGTCCATCAGCTCTTCCTGATCCATAAAGGCTATCTCTGGCTCTATCATCCAAAACTCAGCCAGATGGCGCGGAGTGTTTGAGTTCTCCGCGCGGAATGTAGGACCGAAGGTGTATATCGCGCCAAGTGCGGTAGCACCGAGCTCACCCTCCAGCTGTCCTGACACTGTCAGTGATGTCTGCTGTCCGAAGAAATCGTCAGAGTAGTCTATCTTGCCCTCGGCATCTTTCTTCAGGTTATAGAGGTTCTTTGTCGTTACCTGGAACATGTTGCCTGCTCCCTCGCAGTCGCTCGCTGTGATGAGCGGAGTGTGGAAGTAGAAATAGCCGTGCTCATGGAAGTAGGTGTGTATGGCAATAGCCATGTTATGGCGTATGCGCATGATGGCACCGAAGGTGTTGGTGCGCAGACGCATGTGTGCGTGCTGGCGCATATACTCAAAAGACTGTCCCTTCTTCTGCATAGGGTAGTCAGCGCCGCAGGTGCCATACACCTCTAATGTATCAGCCTGTATCTCGCAGGTCTGACCTGCTCCCTGACTCTCCACCAGCATACCGGTGGCGTGGATACATGCGCCTGTGGTTATCTGCTTGAGCATCTCTGCATCAAACTTGCTCGGGTCAACTACAATCTGTATGTTCTTTATTGTAGAGCCGTCGTTCAGTGCGATGAAGTCCACTGCCTTGCTTGAACGGTGCGTGCGCACCCATCCCTTCACGTCTATTTCCTCGCCGAAGACTGTCTTGGCAAGGGCATCTACTATCTTTGTACGTTTCACGAGTGTGTTATGTGTTATGATACCCATCCCATCCTTCCCAGGGAAGAACGGGATAGGCTTATTAATTATTAATCGTTAATTGTTAATTATGCATTATGCATTATTCAAACGCTCCCATTCTCAGCATGTCCACCTCTTTCTCGGTGAGGAAGCGCCAGTCGCCGCGGCGCAGGTTCTTCTTTGTCAGTCCGGCAAACTGTACGCGGTCGAGCTTTGTCACATGATAGCCTAATGACTCGAATATGCGCCTTACGATGCGGTTGCGGCCAGAGTGAATCTCTATGCCTACCTGCTTCTTGTCGGTAGCGTGTGCATACTCTATCGCGTCGGCCTTTATCTCGCCGTCGTCCAGCTGTATGCCCTCGGCTATCTGGCGCATATCTGCCAGTGTCACGTTCTTGTCAAGGAATACATGATATACCTTTTTCTTCAAGAACTTAGGGTGTGTCAGCTTTGATGCGAGGTCACCGTCATTTGTGAGCAGCAATACACCGGTGGTGTTGCGGTCCAGTCGGCCTACAGGGTATATACGCTCCGGACATGCACCCTTCACGAGGTCCATCACCGTCTTGCGCTGCTGTGGGTCGTCGCTGGTAGTCACATAGTCCTTAGGCTTGTTGAGAAGCACATACACCTTCTTCTCCAGTGTGACGGGCTGGTCATGGAACTTCACCTCGTCGGTACGCATTATCTTGGTGCCGAGCTCAGTTACCACCTGTCCGTTTACTGTCACTACGCCTGCCTCTATGAAGTCGTCAGCCTCACGACGGCTGCATACGCCGGCGTTGGCGAGGAACTTGTTGAGACGTACTGGCTGTGTTGGGTCAATGTTGTTCTCGTTGTATTCTATGCGTTTCTTCATGGAGTACTTAGCCTGTGGGTCGTAGTCGGCAGTGTGCTGACGACGCTGTGGACCATATCCGCCACGCTGTCCGTAGCCACCTCTCTGCTGACCGTAGCCACCACGGTTGTTATATCCGCCGCGCTGCTGTCCGTAGCCACCTCTCTGCTGACCGTAGCCGCCGCGGTTGTTATAACCGCCTCTCTGCTGACCGTAGCCACCTCTCTGCTGGTAGCCACCCTCCTGCTGCTCGCCGTCGTTATTGTAACTGCGGTATGGGCGCTGCTGACCGTAGCCACCACGGTTGTTATATCCGCCGCGCTGCTGGTATCCGCCGCGCTGCTGACCGTATCCGCCGCGATTGTTGTATCCGCCACGTGGCTGATAGCCTCTGTCTTCGTTGTTCAGAGCAGCTCCGAATCCTTCAGGACGGAAACCGCCCTCATCGTTGTTTCTGCCATATCCGTTACGTTGTGGGTATGACGCGCGCTCGCCGTAAGCCGGACGCTGTACGGGTATGCGCATACGCTGGCGTGGCTGACGTGGCTGGTAGCCGTCTGTTCCTTGATTGTTACCTTGTCCCTCGCGGGTGCTTTCATTTCTTGCAGAGTTCATCTGCTGTTCTTCATCTCTGGTTTCCATTGTGTAGATAATGCCTTTTTACTTTTTGATGTTTTATATATATAAATAATGTGTAATTACGACCTCACGGTCGTCTTAGTTCTTGTTTTTGTCTTCGTTTACTTTATTTGTACGTTTTCGTTTTCGTCTGTTTTATTCTTTTTTATTCCTTTTCTTTAAGTCCCCCTCCCTCACAGGGAGGGTCGGGGAGGGTCTCTTTTCCTCCCTCACAGGGAGGGTCTGGGAGGGTCTCTTTTCCTCCCTCACAGGGAGGGTCGGGGAGGGTCTGTCTCGTATGGCTTTCTGAAAGCTATCGTTTCTCCTCCTGAAAGCTATGCTTTCACACTGTAAAAGCTATGCTTTCATGGTGTAAAAGCTATGCTTTCTCAGAGCCTCTTTTAAGCGTTTGGTTTCCAGAATGTTGCAAACTGCTAAATTCCGGTATAGTTAGATGGCGTGATAGCCATCAGTTCGGCCTTCACTTTCTCGCTTACATCAAGTCCTTTCACAAACTCATGTATGGTCTCTTCGTCCATGTGCTTGTTGGTGCGAGTCAGTGCCTTCAACGCCTCGTATGGGTGTGGGTATGCCTCGCGGCGCAGTATGGTCTGGATGGCCTCTGCCACTACTGCCCATGTGTTGTCAAGGTCACGCTGCAGCGCCTCCTGGTTCAGTATCAGCTTGCGCAGTCCCTTCAGTGTGCTCTGTATGGCTATTACGCCGTGGCCGAGAGGCACGCCGATGTTACGTAATACTGTAGAGTCTGTAAGGTCACGCTGCAAACGGCTTACCGGCAACTTCTGTGCCAGGAACTGCAGAATGGCATTGGCTATGCCGAGGTTGCCCTCTGAGTTCTCGAAGTCTATCGGGTTTACCTTATGAGGCATGGCACTTGAACCTACCTCGCCAGCCTTAATCTTCTGTTTGAAATACTCCATAGAGATGTACATCCAGAAGTCGCGGTCAAGGTCTATTATTATCGTGTTGATGCGGCGTACGGCATCAAAGATGCTGCCCAGGTGGTCGTAGTTGGATATCTGCGTGGTGTACTGCTCGCGCTGCAAACCTAACTTCTCGCCAACGAACTTGTTGCCAAACTCACGCCAGTCATACTCTGGATATGCCACGTGGTGGGCGTTGAAGTTACCCGTTGCGCCGCCAAACTTCGCCGTGTACTTGCACTCGCGCAGAGTCTGCAGTTGCTCCTCCAGTCTGTAAACGAACACCATTACCTCCTTGCCCAGTCTGGTAGGCGATGCTGGCTGACCGTGTGTCTTGGCAAGCATTGGCACGTCCTTCCATTCCTCGACATATTCCTTGAGCTGACCTATCAACTCCTCTACCTGTGGGATATATACCTCGGCAAGAGCCTCCTTAACAGAGAGAGGTACGCTGGTGTTGTTGATGTCCTGTGATGTCAGACCGAAATGGATGAACTCACGGCTCTCGGCAAAGTAACCCTCGCCAAGTCCTGACTGCTCCATCTCGTCCAGCTTCTCCTTGATGAAATACTCCACCGCCTTCACGTCGTGGTTAGTCACCTTTTCTATGTCTTTTACGCGCTGTGCGTCCTGCTCCGTGAAGTCTGTGTATATGCTGCGCAAACGAGCAAACAGCGAATGGTCAAAGTCCTTCAGCTGTGGCAGGGGTAACTCACATAACGTAATGAAATACTCTATCTCCACGCGTACACGGTAGCGTATCAGAGCATACTCAGAGAAATAGGCAGCCAGAGCGTCTGTCTTGCTGCGATAGCGACCATCTATCGGAGAGATGGCGGTAAGTAGGTCAAGGTTCATCTATTCTGTTTCCTTATTTTTTGTTATATAACGTGTTAATGTCTTTTCGGTTTCCGGTGCAAAGTTACATATTTTATTTTATATATGGAGAATTATACCCTTTTTTTTTGTTTTATTATGAGTTTTCCTTGTGTGTATTTCCTTTTTTGTGTGATTTCACAGAAAAGTTTAAGGCAAAAGATATTGCTTCATTACATCCTCGGAGAGGAAATACTCATCCTTATGCAACGTGCTAAGGATTAAAAGTGTTAATAAAAGTTATAAATTTCCAAAAAAGATTGTGGCAATAATAAAATATTATTACCTTTGCTGCAAATACGGAAAAAGAACGCAAACAAAACAAAAAATAACCATAATGAATATGAGAATTTCTACTTTGCTTAAAGGTTCTCTCGGCATAGCCCTCGCATTGTTGTCAACGGGTAAGGCCTCTGCTCAGTTAGCAATAGAGAATCCAAAATTATTAGACAACACATACGTTACGGTGGGCGTAGGTGCCGCTACTCCTGTAAAGGATATGTTCGGCGATATGTTCCCAGTAAATCCTGTAGCAAGTATTTCTGTTGGTAAGTGGTTCTCACCGATGTTCGGTGCAGAGTTGGAGTTCGACGGTTGGTTCGGCTCTCACTCTTACGGCAACCCTTATCTGCTGCGCAACAAGGAGACTGGTGCCACAAATGCTATCCGTGGTCTTTACGGAGGCGTTAACGGCTTGGTTAACTTGTCAAACATCTTCGGCGGTTTTACTGGCTCTCCTCGTTTCTTTGAGGTCGGCGCTGTTGTGGGTATAGGTTGGTTCCACGGCTTCCGTCCATGGAAAACTGATCGTTACAATAACTGCTGGGCTGGAAAGACAGGTCTTGACTTTGCTTTCAACATTGACAAGGCTTATCGTCACACTCTCAGCTTCCGTCCTGCACTCCTGTGGAACTTCACCTCTCCAGGTAGCGGTAAGGGCGCTTCTGCCTTCAATATGAACGGTGCACAGCTCTATCTCGGTGCTGCTTACACATACCACTTCAAGTGTTCTAACGGTACACACTACTTCAAGACCTATAACATCGGTGACTTCGAGAATACTATCGATTCTCTCCGTCAGGAGCTGGCTAAGAAGCCTAAGGAGGTCATCAAGGAGGTTGTCAAGGAGGTTCAGGTGCCTGCTAAGACACAGAAGATTTACGCTGGTGACTCTTACATCTTCTTCGCACAGAACTCTGCTGAGCTCACTTCTGAGGCAAAGGCAGTGCTTGACAACGTAGAGGGTTCTGTTGATATCATTGCTACAGCATCTCCAGAGGGTTCAGCTGACTACAACCAGTCACTCTCAGAGAGACGTGCTAAGGCTGTTGCTGATTACCTGAAGGCTAAGGGTGTTACAATCAACTCTTGCAAGGGTTCAGGTGTGAAGGGTGATGCTTCTGCTCGTGTAGCTATCATCAAGGCAAACAACTAATAGACATATCAGGAAACTGATTAATATAGAATATTGTTAAGTGAGAGGCAGGTGTTGTTGAAACACCTGCCTCTCTTCTTTTTTCTAAAGGTTTCTCTTCCCCGCTTTGTTCAGTCGGCCTTTCTGTTCCTGTTGTGTATGTTGCTGTATCACAGTAACCCTCTTTGCTCGCCCCCTCCTTGCTCGCCCTCAGGTTTGTCCCTTAGTTCTCTCATTCCTCCTGTTGTGTATGTTGCTGTATTACAGCAACCCTCTTGCCGCCCGTGTTATGGTGTCCGCTTTCTCTCGTTGCCTCTCCTCTACGAAAAAAAATTTTGTAGTTTAGAAATTTCTGAGTAACTTTGCACTTTATATGGTTACAGACGATGACATATTTCTAATGGAGCAAGCCATGCGCCTTGCCCAGCAAGGAGAGGGAAGGGTAAACCCTAATCCCCTTGTAGGAGCGTTGATTGTCAAGGATGATGATATCATCGCGCAAGGATGGCATCACCGCTATGGAGACTTACATGCTGAGCGCGATGCCTTCAAGTATGCGGAGGAGCATGGCATTGACTGTCAGGGAAGTACTATGTATGTAACCCTTGAGCCTTGTTGCCATCAAGGCCATCAGCCGCCATGCACAGAGGCTATAGTGAGTCACGGCATCCATCGTGTGGTCGTCGGACTGCGTGACCCTAACCCCCTCGTCGCAGGCAAAGGCATAGACCAGTTGCGTCAGGCAGGCATAGAGGTCGATGTGCTGGAACAGTCAGGGAAGGAGCCTGCCTCAATGAGCGCAAGTGCGAGCACACCCTCCTCTTCTTCGGTAAGGATGGAAGGTACAGGCTCAGGTGAATCCACCCCTTCCCTCGTAAGCGGCGATATTATCGCCGCCCTCATACAGCAGTTAAGAAACCAGAACCGTGTGTTCCTGAAATATATAACGACCTCCATGCCTTGGGTGACGGCTAAGTGGGCAATGACGCTTGATGGCAAGATAGCTACTGCCACGGGCGATAGCAAGTGGATAACAGGAGAGGAGGCACGACAGTATGTACACCTTGTACGACGTAGTCACTCGGCTATCCTCTGCGGCATAGGTACAGTGTTGGCTGATGACCCGCTGCTTAATGTGCGCCTTACCCCAGAGACACTGAACAAGATGGGGATACAGGAACACGAGGTAAGACAGCCGGTGCGCATCGTAGCCGACCGTCAGGCTCGCATCCCGATGGAGAGTCAGTTGGTACGTACTGCACATGAGTATCCGCTCGTCGTGGCTTATGCAGACGGCGTCGATGAGGAGAAACTGCAGCAATTGCGAGAGGCAGGTGTCACGTTGTGGAACTGTAACACACTCCTTGAACTGACACAGCGTGCTGCGGCGGAGAAGATAGACTCCATCCTGCTTGAGAGTGGCGGCACACTCAGCGAGGCGCTGCTGCGTGAAGGACTTGTAGATGAGGTCCTGGCATTTGTGGCCCCTAAGATAATAGGTGGCAAGACCGCCAAGACACCGGTGGAGGGCAATGGCATTGATGTCATGTCTGAGGCAGTAGAACTCACTGGCAGGGTAGTGTCCACCATGGGAGAGGACATCCTCATCTCTGGTTTGGTGAAGAAGTCCAATTCATAGTCCGCAAGACAACTCATAACTTATAATCTATAACTCATAACTTGCGAGTAAAGTGAGTCAATGTTCACAGGAATAGTAGAGGAAATAGGAACAGTAAAGACAGTAAGACGTGGTGCAACCTCCGTCACGCTGGAGATAGAGGCAGGCAAGGTGCTTCAAGGCACGCAGGTGGGTGATAGCATCTGCACCAACGGGGTGTGTCTCACCGTCACCTCCATTCCTGTAGCAGTGCGTCCTTCCCTTGTAAGCGGCGATACCATCGCCGCCCCAAGAGGATGCTTCACCGCGGATGTCATGCCAGAGACGGTACGTCGTACCTCCCTTGCCTCGTTGAAGCCGGGAAGCAAGGTGAATCTTGAGCGCGCCCTCACTCTGCAGACACGACTGGGTGGTCATATCGTCTCAGGCCATGTTGACGGTACGGGCAAAGTCTCGCGTATAGAGAGTGACGATAATGCTCTTTGGCTGTACATACAGACATCACCGCAGATTATGCGTTACATAATAGAGAAGGGCAGCATCACCATACAGGGTGTGAGCCTTACGGTAGCCATGGTCAGCGAATCGGAGTTCGCGGTGTCGCTGATACCTCATACGCAGCAAGCCACTACGCTCCATACGGCCAAGGTCGGTGACTTGGTGAATCTTGAGAATGATTTGATAGCAAAATATGTAGAGCGGCTTATGCCGCAAGGGAATGGGAATGCCGCTCCGGCTGGCTCCTCTGAGGAAGAGAAGATAAACCTCTATCGCTCCTTCCTTATGGCGTAGGTTCTTGGTTCCTGGTAGGACTTGGTGCGGTGCTTAGTCTGTTGCTAAGTTGAGTTTGTTGCAGTGTTGAGTTTGTTGCTGTATCACAGCAACCCTCATCAATCGCTCAGTCGGCCATAGCTCTACAGTAACCATTACCATAATCCCTGAAAAAGAAATAAAACAATGCAATACAACACAATCGACGAAGCCCTTGAGGCATTAAGACAAGGACAGTGCATATTGGTTATAGATGACCCTGACCGCGAGAATGAGGGTGACCTCATCTGTGCTGCACAGTTCGCTACAACAGAAAATGTAAACATGATGGCTTCCTTGGCAAAAGGACTCATCTGTATGCCAATGAGTCGTGAACTCTGTGAACGACTGAACCTGCCGCAGATGGTGACACATAACAGCGACAACCACCAGACGGCCTTCACCGTCAGTGTTGACCATATATCAACCACCACAGGCATCTCTGCCGTGGAGCGTGGCATTACGGCTCGTGCCATAGCCGACCCGTCATCAAAGCCTATAGACTTCCGTCGTCCGGGACACATGTTCCCGTTGCAGGCGCGTGAGGGCGGCGTCCTCGTCCGTGCCGGACATACGGAGGCAACGGTTGACTTGTGTCGTATGGCGGGTCTTGCCGAGGCTGGCCTCTGTTGTGAGATTATGCGTGAGGACGGTACTATGATGCGTACCACGGAACTGTTGGAGCTGGCAAAAGAGCACAATATCGTTTGTGTTACTATCAAGTCGCTCATAGAGTATCGTCGCCGCACAGAGAAACTCATAGAACAGGTGACGAGCGCCGAACTGCCTACGAAATACGGCACGTTCCGTTCGTACGGTTATATAAATAAGGTGACGGGCGAGCATCATGTGGCTCTCGTCAAGGGTGATGTCACCACGCCGGAACCAGTGCTCTGTCGTGTGCACTCAGAGTGTCTTACCGGTGATGCCTTCGGGTCTTTGCGCTGTGATTGCGGTGAGCAGCTTGCCGAGGCTCTCCGTCGTATAGAGAAAGAGGGCAGGGGAGTGCTGCTCTATCTTCGCCAGGAGGGGCGTGGCATTGGTCTTATCAATAAGCTGAAGGCATACAACCTGCAAGACCAGGGCATGGATACCGTGGAGGCTAACATAGCCCTTGGCTTCGCCGCTGACCTCAGGGAGTATGGCACAGGCGCCAGCATCCTTGCAGACCTCGGCATACATGACCTTATACTCATGACCAACAACCCGCAGAAGATAAGCGGTATTGACGGCTTCGGCCTCCGTGTAGTGCGCAGGGAACCTATAGAGATAGCCACCAACGAAAAGGATGAGTTCTATATGTACACCAAGTACGCCAAGATGGGACACCTGCTGCATATAAAGAAACCAAAGAAGAAATAACCATAGCCCTATAGCCACTATAGTCTCTATAGCCGGTGAAGTTGCATTTTGTGATTGTCAGCCCTATAGTTCCTATAGCTACTATAGTATCTATAGTCCCTATACATAAAAAATATAAAGCTTATGAAAAAGATAGAAGGAGCATTGACCGCCCAGGGTCAGAAGATAGGCATTGTAGCCTCACGTTTTAATGATTTCATCGTCAATCACCTTATCTGCGGAGCGGAGGACTGCTTCGTACGTCACGGTGGTAATACCGACAACCTCACTCTCGCCCTCGTGCCGGGAGCGTTTGAGATACCTCTCACTGCCCAGAAGATGGCAGAGTCAGGAAAATATGACGCAGTGGTATGTCTTGGAGCAGTCATCCGTGGTGCTACTCCTCACTTTGACATGGTGGCAAATGAGTCAGCGAAAGGTATTGCCATGGCAGCTATGAAGTCACAGGTGCCAGTGCTTAATGGTATTCTTACTACTGACAGCATAGAGCAGGCTGTGGAGCGTGCAGGTACCAAGGCCGGTAACAAGGGTGCTGATGCCATGCTTTCTGCAATAGAGATGGTAAACCTCAACAAGGCATTGTAATTCCATCCCCACGGTTCGCTGCACAGCAGTCCAGTTTGTTGCCGCACCACGGTTGAGTATGTTGCTGTATCACAGCAACCCTTATTAATGTTCCGCCCTTTCCTGCCCCGCAGTCCAGTATGTTGCTGTATCACAGCAACCATAATTAAGGAAAAAGAAATAAAACAATGAAACAAGGTTTCGATAACGACAAATACATACGCATACAGTCAGAACACATCAAAGAACGCATTCAGCAGTTTAAGGGCAAGCTGTACCTTGAGCTCGGTGGAAAACTTTTCGACGATCATCACGCCAGCCGTGTGTTGCCGGGCTTCCAGCCCGACTCAAAGCTGCGTATGTTCAGCAAGATAAGTGACCAGATAGAAATCGTCATTGTCATCAGCGCTGAGGATATAGTGAAGAACAAGGTGCGCGCTGACCTCGGCATCACCTATGACGAGGATGTGCTGCGCCTGCGTGGTGAGTTCATTGCACGTGGCTTTATGGTGGGCAGCGTCGTTATAACACATTATAACGGACAGCATGCTGCCGATGACTTCCGTGTACGATTGGAGCGTATGGGCATAAAGTCATACGTGCATTACCTTATCGACGGCTATCCGCATAATGTGGCACTCATCGCCAGCGATCAGGGCTTCGGCAAGAACGACTATGTGGAGACATCCCGTCCGCTCGTTATCGTTACCGCCCCGGGACCTGGCAGCGGTAAGATGGCAGTGTGCCTCTCTCAGTTATATAATGAGAACAAGCGCGGCACGGAGGCAGGCTATGCCAAGTTCGAGACCTTCCCGGTATGGTCGCTGCCATTGAAGCATCCTGTCAATATAGCATACGAGGCTGCCACCGCAGACCTTAATGATGTCAATATGATTGACCCATTCCATTTGGAGGCGTACAATAAGATTGCCGTCAACTATAACCGCGACATAGAGATATTCCCTGTGCTTAACGCACTCTTTGAGGGCATATATGGCAAGAACCCCTATAAGTCTCCTACGGATATGGGCGTCAATATGGTGGGTTTCTGCATCAGCGATGATGAGGCGTGTCAGGAGGCTTCGCGTCAGGAGATAATACGCCGTTACTACGATGCCACTAATAAGTTTGCCGACGGAGCGAACAACGAGGCGGAGGTGCAGAAGATACAACTGCTCTTCCAACAGGCCAAGATAACGACTGACAACCGCCGTGTTACCACGGCAGCCAAGGAGCGTCGTGAGCGTTGCGGCAAACCGTGTGCGGCCATCGAACTGGCTAACGGCACTATTATTACCAGTGAGACCAGCGAACTGCTCGGTCCGTCTGCTGCCCTCATCCTTAATGCCACCAAGCATCTTGCTGGCATCGACCATGACATAAAGCTCATTCCGCAGGCAATGATAGAGCCGATACAGAAGACAAAGGTTGAGTATCTCGGCGGCAACAACCCACGTCTGCATACCGATGAGGTGCTCGTGGCACTCTCTGTCCTGTCACAAGCGGATGACAACTGCCGACGTGCCCTTGAACAACTTCCGCAGCTGCAAGGATGCCAAGTGCACTCTACTGTTATGCTTTCTGAGGTTGACAGGAAAATCTTCAAGAAGTTAGGAGTAGGACTTACGTGTGAGCCTGTAAAAAAGAAAAGTTAATTAAAGTTAAAGAGTGATTAATATTCTGTATTTTTATATCTAATATCGGAATAAAGTTGTAATTTTGTAAATCACAGTAGCGCTATGTCCTTTTTTCTCAGAGGGAAAGGATGTGTTGAAACGTGAATTTATAAAATATGATGAACAGAAATATATTCATATCAAAGAAAAGTTATGTAGCTCCTTTGGTAACCTTTGAGGAAATGGAGGAGGAACAGGAGCTGCTTGCCGGTTCTACCACGGAGGGTACTGGCTCCAGTATGGAGTCGGGCGATAACCCTGGTGTCGACCCCAATGATCAAAATATCCCGGCTAAGAAGTCGGGAGGCGTGTTTGATGGTGGTGAGGGCGATTTCGTGTTTGAGATAGACGGCATGGAGTAGTATAATGATCGTCAGAAGGATGATGGGGAGATGGATTACAACTCTTCTCCTGTTGGAGTGTATAGTAATGGCGGCTGGTGCCGCAGACGTATATCCTGTATATGTATATAAGGAGGGCATAGGCTTACATTTCAGCTGGATTAGTGGAGGCAAAGGGAGAGCGTACGTTGACGAGGGAAGCAGCGATTGCGTACTGTTGCTCGCTCGTACGGTAGAGGACAACGGTAACTATGTAGCCGTATCTAATGCTGGATGGGCTTTGGTCAGCGGTAATATCTGCTACGGTTTCTTCCCGTATGACGGGAAACATTACGGAGTGAATAATACAGCGTTGCCCGTGACATATAAGGGACAGAGGCAGAGCGGTAATGATGCCACAACGCACTTGGGTGTGTATGACTTCATGACTGCGAGGGATTTGATAACGACTACGTCGGCGCAGTTCAATTTCTCTCACCTCGGTTGCGTAATGAGACTGCAATATACAGTGACAGAGGCAATGTCAGTGAGCAGTATAACACTGAAGACAACGGGGGAAGGATTCGTTACCGGAGCAACGGTTAATGTACCGGAACAAACGATGACACCGGTGGAGAAGAACACGTTGATGACACTTGTTACAGATGAATTGGAGTTAGAGAAGGGGCAGACGTTGACGGCATATCTGATGATGTGTCCCGCAGATCTCTGTAATGAGACACTGACGGTGAGGATAAATGCAGATGACGGCACGTTTGTGGAAAGACAACTTACCGGAGTAGCGCTTCAGGCAGGAAAACTGTATGACGTGAATCTGGATGATGATATAGCAGAGGCAAAGAGTGGAGCAGGAGAGATGTGGAGTGAGAGTAACGGCAAACGTGGCGGTGCGTATCTGGAAACAGATGCGGAAGCAGTAAGTTCACAAAGGTGCTATGCCCCAGATTTCGTCACTGCTGTGCTTGAAGACGGAGAATTGGGAAAGAAAGAGAGACTGCTCGGAGATGTCAATGCCGACGGAAAGGTTGACCTCACTGATGCGCAGTTGTTAACTAACTATAATGTGGGTGTCAGGCCGGTGGAGATAGACCTCAGCGTGGCAGACATCAATAGAGATGGTAAAATAACGATGGCTGATGCCAACGGTATAGTAAACATAACCCTGTCAAAGAATTAGAAATAATAAGAGATGAAAAATATATTTACATACCTGACAGTAGTTGCGGTGATGCTCCTTGTGTCATGTTCCTCTGACAGCATCGTTGCAGATGGCGAGATGATACTTGAGGAGGGTACCATGGCTACGAAGCCATCCTTGGAGAGTGGTGACGCATCACGTAGTGCTTTGTTCCTGAAGGACGGCAAGATGATGTTCGAGTGGAGGGATACTGACAAGATTGCGGTATATCCTATGTACAAGGAAGGAACCAACCAGGACTTCAACAGCATTGACGAGTCAATGAGGCAGATACTGAAGTATCGTCGCAGTACTACTAACAGTGTAGATTTGGATAAGGCTGAGTTCAGTATCAATGACAAGAAATATGTATTGAACGTGAAGAATACCAAGGACTTCGTGGCGTGGGCACCTCTCCTTGAGGGACCAGCCTTTGCAAACAGACGCGTTCCAGAGCTTGGCTATACCGAGATGCCGGTAGTCTATAATGGACAGATACAGGCTTCGAATGTTGAGATGGGACACTATGTCACGACAGACGATACAGAGATGGAGGCATATATGGCATCGGAGAAGGCTGCTTCTGCCCACCTGGGTACATTTGACTACCTCTACGCGCAGGGTAACCAGGGTATGACAGGCTATACCTGCTTTAACTTCTCCCACCTGCAGGCCACCATACGTTTCTATATGGTGATACCTGAGCCGGAAAAGCCACAGGTGTTTGACTCTCTCATTATCTATCACAAGTATGATGCCGGTGATTCCGAGGGATATAACTTCGTGACAAAGGGCAGGTTCAACTTGGACACCAAGTCTATGACTGTGGATGAGATAGCATCAAAACTTACTCTGAAACTGGGTACAGAGACAGAGGGCATGGACCTTATAGACCATGAAGTAGGCAGTGATACCGAAGGTGAGTATAAATCCATATATAAGCGTGGTGACAGGTATTTCCTCATAGCATATATGCAGATGTATCCGGTGGATATAACAGCGGCGAGTATGCAGCAGCCTACGCTCTACCTGTGCGGACATACAGGCTCTGAGGCTGAAGGCAACCTAAAACACACCTACTATAAGGCGCGTCTGGATAAGAAGAATATCCTGGCAGGCAAGTGGTATCAGTGGGCTACAACGCTCGACGATGACCAGCCTATAGAGTTTGAGGTGGTCAGCGTACAGGAATGGGAGGCTGATGATACCTTCTATAACACAGTGAACAAGCAAGAGGGACAAGGAACTCAAGATTGGTAATATGACGATGAAGAAAATAGGTAACATATTAAAAGGCGTGGCGGTTGTAATGCTTACAGTCGCATGTAGCGGTGATGATATGCCGCTGACACATCCTGATGGATATGGCGAGGTGAAGTTCGCCATAGGTAATGATGTTACACGTGCGGTAAAATATATACCGTACGACTATAACCGTGACCCTCATACCATGGGTGTCATAGGATGGTATGACAAGAGCTCCGCGGTAGACCTTACAAAGAACAAGATGTTCGAGAACCTTGAGGTGACGGCAGAGGTCGATGATGACACCGATGAGTTGTCATGGGCATATTCGCCGGTGCGTTACTGGGTGGAGTTCGCTAAATTTAGCACATTTGACAACTTTGCGTATATGCCATATAATGGGGATGCAGAAGTTACGCGCCTCGGTAATGTATATACTCTCACAGTGCCGGTGGACTTCGGTACTGGTAAGCCGTTCTCTATAGATGAGGTGCTGATGTGTAATCTGCCAGACTATAAGAATGACGCTGACGGTGTTATATCTTTCAATATGGATCAGGCGCTCACAGGATATCAGCTCGTGTTCCAGTTGGGTGAGCAGATGAGTCAGTTGCGTTACTTCGTAGTAAAGAGTGTGAAGGTGTTCGGCACCAGCTTCCTTAATAAGGGTACGTTGTCTCGTGAGTATACATGGGATAACATTGCTAGCAAATGGTCATCAGGAAATATTGGTTGGAGTATAGATGAGGTAAATGATAAGTTTGACGTGGATTCTGCCGATGCAGTAGCTATACCTTATCGTGATAACAGTGCTGACGCACCGACTGGTAAGGACTGGACAGAATACTATAAAACGGTTACAGAGACAGTGGATCAAGAAGAAGTTTCCTATGGAGTGCTGCGTGTGAACAAAGACGCAGTGCCTTGGGGCAAGCCAATCTATCTGCTTCCAGCTACAGGCTTCAACCCTGTATTCGAGGTGACATACGATGCCGTCGTCGTCAATGAGGACGGTGATGACGTGGTGACTCGCAAGAACGTGGTAAGCACAATAGAGTTCAGCGAGGACTACTTCGAGAAGTTGAAGACTGCCGGACCCACAGAGATGGGCAAGACACGCACAATACACGTGAAGATAGTGCCTGACCACCTCTATGTACTCGCCGATGCCGACCAGACTTTCGGCTATATCCCTGTACCGTAATATAGTAAACTGTAAAGCCAGGAAAGAAACAAATTATAATAATTATCTATAATTACGGTAGTTCGTTTCAAGTACATAATAAAGAGATGAGGAGAGATGACATGGAAGACAATTAATGACTAATTAATGACAATTCGTGTCAAGAGAATAAAGAAAAGGAGGTGAGTATGGAAAGAAACATAACATTGAGTCCGGAGGCTCTGCCTTACTGGAATATGATAAAGGACGCAAGTCCAAAGGTAATAGATGAACTGGGATATTATATAAATACAATTCATCTATACAGGAAGATAAAGAATAGACCCAAAAGGGATTTTGATGAATTCTGTGGTATATGGGCAAGTGACTCTGAGGTGTCGGCAGATGAGTTGACAAAAGAGGTTAGAGATAGCGGCAAAGGCAAAACAACAGAAGAACTTCTGAAAATATGGGAGAGATGACATGGAAGACAATTAATGGATAATTAATGACAATTCGTGTCAAGAGATGAAGAAAATCAACGATAGTTCGTTTCAAAAGAGAGGAGAAATGAGATATGAATACTGTAGCGATGAATAACCTCTGGACTTACCTGCAAGGACTTAGCTTGACAGCCAAAAACAAGAAATGGTTGTCAGAACGTCTCCTAGAACCAGTTCGCGCTTCGGTGAAGATGGCAGATGCAGACGATTCTGTTATGACAGAAGACGAGGTATGGGAAGGGATGAAGACAGGCTTTCAAGAGATGAAGTTGATAAAGAACGGAAAACTTAAAGCACGTGATGCGTGGGAGTTTATGAATGAGTTATGATATTAAGACTGTGCCGAACTACGAAAGGCGCGTGAGGCGGTTGCTGAAACATTATGCTTCACTTAAAAGTGACCTCTTGGATTTGATGGAACAGCTTTCTGAGAATCCCATGATGGGTGTTGACCTTGGTAACGGATTTAGGAAGGTGCGGATGCGTATACGCTCAAAGGGTAAAGGAAAGAGTGGGGGAGCGAGAGTGATAACTCATACGGCAAATGTCATCGTGAGTGAGAATTCGGGCGTATTGTATTTGGTAGACATATATGACAAATCAGTGCAGGAGTCCGTTGAGATATCTAAGATTAGGAGATTGCTGATGGAGTCTTAAGAAAGCGGATGAACGAGATAAAGATTACTGGTCGAAGAAAAAGCAATTTCGCTGATTAATAATATTTAATGAAAAATTCATGACTAATTCATGACAATTCATGTTAAGAGAGAGAAGAGTGCATGAGAGAGAAGAGTGGATGAGAGATAAGTGAAGACTGGCTATTATTAAGATATTAACTAACACTATATAAATTTTATTTGGAATATGAAATTTATAAAATGTAACGCTATGACAAGAATAATGTCAAACAACAAGGAAACGATGAGTCTTACCATGGACCACATGAAACGCTCCAGCTATTTGAGGCGCTTCACAGTCACTGCGTTGATAACACTTCTCATGATAGTTATGGGAAGTACAACTGCGTTGGCAGGAGTCAAATTCACGCAGGATTATGAGGCAAGTGGAGTTACTGCCGACTGGACTTCTAATAATACAGGTCGCTATACCGTAGCAATAGCAGGTGATGATTCAAATCATTATCTGCAAGTGTCTTCTGTTGGAAATGGAAACAACGGAACAACAGTTGTGTCCAGTTCTTTAAACGGATTGGTGGATAGTGATCAGAATGAGTTCTCTATGTCATTTGACATGAAATTAAATTCAGGAACAAATGCTAGTCAGTTGACTGGTTTTACAATATTGGATGGAGGCTCTGGCTATATTTTAAAATTGCAGTGTATCAGTAATGGTAGTACTACTTGGAAGATTAATGATAGTAGTACTCAGACGATTACTTTAGATAAAGAAAAGTGGTATTCATTTGATATAAGTGTCATTAGTAAATTTGTTTTATTAACAGTGACAGATAAATCCACAGGTGTTGAGGTGTTTTCTAGGCAAGTGATTACTTGTGGCATCACTACATTTGGACTTGGTAATATGATATTTGATACAGCCAAGTATTGGGCCGGTATGGGCATAGATAATGTAAAGGTAACTACAAAGACACTTGTAAAACAATGGGATTTTACAAAACTTTCGGAAAAAACTCTTACTTTAGACACAAATAATAAAATTAAATCAGGAAAATTATTCCGTTGGGATGATAATAATTCTTTTGATAGAGACTTATATTTATGTACAGATACCGAGGCAGAGGGATTGTATTTTGATGGAGATGGACCTTGGAAAATTTTATCTGGTTCAAGAGGATTATATCTTTCTAAAAAAGGAGATAGACCTTTTGCTATTACCGGTCTCTCAAAAGATGATGTAATCTTGATAAAACTATATGACCAAGCGATAACAGATGGTGTTACTCCTAAAATTTGGGATGCAAATAATTCTGAGTTATTAAACTCTGGGTCTATATATGCGTTAATAGTAGCATCTGACGGCAATGTAGCAGTCAATCTTGAAAAATATTCCGCAGTAGAATCTATAATCATTCTTCGTGAGGATAAACCTGCTCGTGTTTCTTTCTCAAAAGGTAATGATGCAGAGGTCTTAGGTGAGGATCCTGAAGATGTAGAAGTACAAAAGGAAACGCCTTTTGCTACTCTTCTAAATACTTCATTGTATAAGAGTGGGTTTACGCTGACTGGATGGAATGATGGTGAAAATACCATTGCTTGTGGAGATAACACATCTGTGTCTGAAGATGTAACGTTTACTGCAGTATTCACGCAAAACAATATCATACGTCAGGATATTACAGCTGCGCTTGAAGTACCTTTTAATAATATAGGTTGGACAGAGGCAGGTACAGAAAGTTATCATGTGGCACAGGCTCTTTTTAATGGTGAGTCGCAAGATGTTGCCATAAAAGTTGATGGGAAAACAATTACATTGTTAGATATTATACCAGGAACAAAGATAGCTGTGCCAGCAGGAACGATTGCAGATTACTCTGCTACGGACGTAACGATAAGTGGTGATACATTAGTATATAATGGTTCTGCCTCTTCTCTCGTTATTACCTATGAAGGTTCCGCTACCTCGACGTCCATTGTGGTGACATATCCGCGTACAGATAAACCTGTCGTAACTACAGACCTTAATGATGTGTATGTAGCGAATGTCAACGGAGAATTACAACTCTCTACGACGTTTATTCAGGCAGATTCTTACCAGTGGTACTCCAACACAACTGCAAGTAAGGAGGGAGCAGTGAGCATAGATAACGCTACATCTGCTACTTATAGCGTACCTACCAATTCTAAAGGTACTACATTCTACTATTGTGAGGCTACAAATGCTATAGGTACAGTATCCTCAAATATAGCAAGAGTGGCTGTCAACGATTATGTAACCTTTGACTTCAAGAACTGGCCAGCCGATGATACCGAGATAGGCAACCTCATAGAATGGGTTGACGGTCCTGATGGCAATCGTGTTTACCAGTGGGTAGAAAAAGGATACTATACTCCTAATGCATGGAAGCAGAAGTATGCACAGCAGCCGATTCTCTATCCTTATGCCCTTGCAGGTTATATGGGTGTTTCTCTCGGCAACACTGGAATCGTGAATGGTAGTGGTTTGGTAAAAACAGAAAAGGATCGTCCTGTTAATGTTTATGACCTCAAGGCAGGTGATGTCATTGTACTGACGGGTACAGGACTACAGGAAGCGGATATCTTCTACCCTGGTGAGCAGGGCAATGCAACCTTTGATACATATATTAACAGCGACAATACCGAGATGACACTTCTCGTTAAGACTGACGGTATGTTGTCATTCATGGTGTGCGCCGCAAAGGCTGGTACAAGAGAAGCTAATCCTGTTTATACACTTAAGGTACCTAATAAGTACGCACCTACCATAACGACAGATTTGGATGGACAGAGTTATACGCTGAGTCGTAGCGGGACTAAGACTCTCACAGTAGCTGCTAGAGCTAATGATGCTAATCCTCTGCGTTACCAGTGGTATCGCAACGATGTTGACAGCAACAAGGGCGGCAGGGCTATTGATGGTGCTAACAGCGCTACATACGCCACTGTTGAGGGTGAGTCATACTATTACTACTGCGTAGTGTTCAATAGCGTGACTGGAGCCGCTGCCGCAACCACCAAGACTACGCATGTGCAGTGCAAACCACAGGTGTCATACGTAAACAATGATGCTGACGCAATAGGTGATGTGCCTGCTACAGAAGTGATAGAGATAGGTGGAAAATTCACTATTGAGTCACGTAACTACCAGTTGTCAAAGCCTGGCTATACATTGACAGGATGGACAGACGGAACAAATACATACGAGTTTGGTCAGTCTTACGATATAGTGAATGACATTGTGCTTAACCCAGTATTCCGTGCCAATGAGCAGTCTATTTCTGCAATAACGAAGGTGACGACATTTACATGGCCTTTCGCTACGAGCAAGGACGCTCCAGTTGTTGACTGGACAGATGGTGAGACTCATGTCCTTGCTGCACAGCAGGCAGTGACAGGTGAACTGCAGGACTTCGGAGCCAAGGTGGTTTCTACCGGCTTCGCTACTGGCGCTGCTACTGCAACAGTAGCAGAGGGTACCACTATCAAGATACCTATGAAGTATGGTACTACCATCGAGCTCTTTACATCAGGAGAGACTCCTTCTGCTACGGTGCTTACCACCGACTTGAAGACACCACGTAACATGGCAGTAGATGGCAGCACTCTTACATATACATATAAGGGTAATAATGATGAGCTCACCATGACACTTGGTGCAGGTGCTTACGACAGCCTCAAAGTACACTACGTGCCAACGGGTATGCCTGTATTCGTCAAGGACTTAGAACCAAATTATTATTTGGAGACAGGTAAGGATTATACTCTTACAGTAGAGGCTACTGAGGGTGTGACATTCCAGTGGTATCGTAATACTACGCACTCCAATGAGGGCGGTACAAAGATAGTGGGCGCTACATCTGCATCATATAAAGTTGGTAGTACAACTGATAAGTCAGAGTATTACTATGTCACGATAAGTAATAACTACGGTACCGTTGCATCTGTGGCTGCGCAGGTTGACTACTCTTCATACGTCACTCTTGACTTTGTTAATTGGGATGTTAATGATGCAAAAGTATATGCCTTAGATGGCAAGTGGGATATAAATATGCGTGGTGGTAATACTGCATGTAGATATTTCTATCCTTATGGCTTGGCTGGCAATTTGGCTGTACAGGGAGAAGGCCAAAGAATGAGGACAGACACAGGACTGCGTTATTTCTACAACTTTGACTCTGGTGGCCGTTACATTGGAATACTTGGTATGAAGAAAGGCCAAAAGATTATAATAAACTCAGAGGCTAATGCTTTATGGCTATGGCCAGACGGCAACAAAAACAATGATGCTAATTTGCATATTGATTCTTCTGCGTCTTATCTTGTAGAACAGAATGATAATGCTTCTCAGACAACGTTAACCATACTCAATAATGGTAATGCGTTCTTGTCTTTGAACCGTAATATGAGAATATACAGCATTATCCTGCCTACAAAGTATCAGCCTGTAATCACAAAGGATCTTGAGGAAACCTATGTGGTTGACAAAGATGAAGCTTTGACGCTGTCCGTAGAGGCTCAGTTGAGTGCTCAGATGGATGGTCATAGTTTGGCATATCAATGGTATTCTAATACTTCAAACAGCAATAAGGGCGGTACGGCTATAGCAGGAGCTACAAGTGCTGATTATACTATTGAGAAGGTTAATAAGTCAGCATATTACTATTGTCTTGTAAGCAATACAGCAACGGGAGCTATTACTCCTTCTTCGCCAGCAGCTGTAGGATTCTATCTGAATGTCAGATTTGTAAATGATGATGCAGATGCTTATGGTGAGACACCTAAAACTGTAAAAGTACAAAGTGGTCTGCCTGTCACTATGCCTAAGAACCAGACGTTGATTAAGGACGGATATACACTTACAGGTTGGACAGATTACGTTACTTCAACCGCAATAGGTGAGGACTATATTCCTCAAAATGATGTTATCCTCAATCCTGTCTTCACGAAGAATGCTGACAATGTATCTTTGCAGAAGCGTTCGGAGGAGATGACGGTACGTTGGGTGTTCGCTACGGAGAACGGCTCTGCTGAGTATAATAACAATGCATCTGCCAACGTCAATCAGGTGTCTATCAACAACAGCACCATCGATGTGGGCATCAAGATGACCAAGGGTGACAACCAAGTCAATGAGGCAATGGCTTCAATTGGTTGGATGGCAGCAAACAATGGTAACTTCGTGCTTCCTGTAGTCAAGGGAGCAAAGGTAACGCTCTCTGTGTATAATACTACAGGCATCACCATAAACGGTGAGAGCATAGCATACAGCGCAGACAAGGGACAGACCGGAGCTGTGAAGTATGAATACACCTACATGGGTAAAGACAAGGAAATCACCCTTAATGTAGGAGAGAACTACATAAAGGATATCACTATTGACTATCCGTCCCCCGAGGTGCTTGAGGCTGATAAGGAGAAGTATGAGCTTGCCATCAAGGATGCCAAGGCTGCTAGCAAGTCAGTTGTCGTGAAAGTAACAGGACGCAACCTCGTAGGCGGCAGTCTGGTGACGCTTGTCAAGGACGCCAAGGGCGACAATGTCACTGTAGTGCCGGAGGAGTTTAGCGTAGCCGATGACGGCACCGTGTCACAGGAGATACTCGTCACCTACGCCGGAAGTGCCGTTCATGCGGCGGACTCCACAGTACTCAAGTTCCACTACAGTGATGACGTGGAGGCAGAATTCAAGGTGATGTTCAGCCGTGAGAAAGCATATACCGGCACATCTGAGCTCACAGCCATATCTAAGAAGACAGTGTGGAGCTGGGCTGGTTCCACCTCTAACATCACGCCGGAGGAGGACGCATATTTCGTGTTCCGTGATATCACGCTGGACGCTGGTGTGTCATGGCCAGAGACCATCACACTGGACAACCTTGCCGGCGTGGGTACATACTTCGCTCATAACAGCGTGAAGTGCTTTGAGGGTAAGGAATTGTATTTCGAGACTACTCGAAAGGGTACGGTAGAGGTGGACTTCTCATCTACCGCCTCTAACAGCATCACGCTTGCCGTGAATGACAAGGATACAGAGTACACGAGCGCAAGCACATCCGTCGTAACTACAAAGCAGAAGATTGCCGTGGATTCAGGTCTGGTGAAGCTGTCGGCTCACACCACAGGTATTGCCACGGGCGAGCAGAAAGTGCGTATATATAAGGTGACTTTCACGCCAGACGCGGAGAAGCCGACAATCGTGCTTGACGCAGAGACTTCCTCGTTTACCATAACGGGATCAGCCGATGTCAACCTGCCTGATGATGATCCTGACAAGGAGACGATATACTATACCATCGACGGCTCTGAGCCTTCACTTTCAAGCAACAAGTATGGCGGCACTGCTGTCAAGCTCTACACCAACCGTACCATCAAGGCTATAGCGGTTGCCACGAACAAGAACAACTCTGAGGTTGACAGCCTGACGACGGATATGAAGACATATAAGCTCACAGTGGGAGTTTATCCTTCAAACTCTGGTCGCGTTGTCCTTTCTCCTACAGTACCGAACAATGAATATACCCTTAACTCAGAGGTCACCATGAAAGGTGTGGGTATGACGGGTTATGGCGTGCGTGGTTGGGCCAAGAGTCGTACGGATATAGCCGATGATAAATTTGAGAATGAGAACAAGTCTTCTTATACTGTAACCATAGACTCCGTTTCCAATGAGTTTTGGGCAGTGTTCAAGAAAGGAGTGGAGGTCACTGTCATATATGACGTGGCTAATGCCAAGTTCCTTGACAAGAGTGGTAATGAGGTGCCTGATTCTGATATCGAATTATACAGAGAATCTTTCGATACGCAATACATGAAATCGCCTGTTGTCTCTGGTTCCATAACAGCTCCTGCCACATATCCTTTATATACGGGCCCCTTCCATAATGGCTGTCCTTTCTCATTGATTTACTGGGAGGATACAGACGGCGAGAAATATGAACTGGGAACCAATACGGTTGTCGCAGAGTCAGGTAAGACCGTTACCTTGATTCCGGTATATAAGCAGAACGTATGGTCAGCATTCCTTGAGACACGTAAGTCCAAGTTTGATGTCACATGGCATTTCAGCCGCTCTGAGTTCGCACACCCGGTAACTGTAGCGTCAGGCAATACTTTCTGGCTCGCCACGAATACAGAACACTTGGATTATTTTGACCAGCAGGGTAATCCTGTCAGTGATCAGACCGTGGACATCGGTATAGAGATAGACACCTATGGCTCCTCAGACGATATAGCCTTCACAAATGAAGAGATAGATACATGGGCATCAATCAAGCCGGGAACAAAGATACACATTCCTTCTGCTTACGGTGCGAAGCTTACCCTTGCCACGTATGGTACTATCAACGGCGGTGGCGGCGGTACTACTATCAATGGTAAGAGTCCTGACAATGTATATGATGAGAAGATTCCGACAGATGAGTTGGGAGCATACCTCTATACATGGACTATACAAAGCGATGACGAGTCGGCGGAACTCTATATTGGTAATGACTTCTCTTATTACCGTTACATTAAGGGTGAGTATATGGAGGCTACAGAGTCTTACCTTAAGTACTCTTCCAACAATGATGAGATGGGTACCGTGACCGCTGCTCTCACCACTGATGATGACAAGTATACATCAATAGAGTCTGAGTTGGGTCACTCATATCCTAAGTCGGCTAATGTCACCGTGACAGCTGAGCGCAAGGAGTTCTATGAACTGAAATACTGGCTTACCTCTGAGGGAACGAAGATTTATCCTGACGGCAGATACCAGACTAAGAGACAGCAGGCTGTTGATGAGTATAGCACTGTGTCAAACGGCACCAGCATTGATGGTGTGATGTTCACACACGCAACCGGTGAGAATGAGATGAAGTACAGCATCAGCTTTAACCTTGACCGTTTCTATGACGTGCAGGCGGTATTCGGCGATCGCAACTCTTACTATGTCAACTTCTCAGTCGGTGAAGGCAGTGGACTCGCCCTGCCGTTAGCCCATGTTGAGGAGGGTAAGAAATTCGACATGCCTGTTGGAAACTACAATCTCTATAAGGACGGCTATACGTTGAAGTATTATGTAGAGCAAGGCGTTGATAACAGTCCGCATTATGAGTTTGGCAAGTCATACGATATAGACCATAATATGCGTCTCATACCTGTGTTTAAGGCTAACAACAAGTCGTTAATTGACATTACCGATGTTGAGGGCAGAACTGTCACGTGGGATGTCAGCTATATGCAGTTCGACTTTACCAATGCTAATGGTCACATGATTGCCCAGTTGCCGGTGGATGATAATGACACGATAGATGTACGTTGCTACTTCTCTGTGAAGAACAAAAATGTTTCAGAGAAGATTAACGAGGGGTCGCTTGAGGTCAGCGCTGGTGCGGTGTTAGATATTATCTCTACATCTAAATGTGTGTTCAACGTCAAGACTGCTACAGGTACTGAGTTTAAGGCTGGTGACGTGAAGATAGGCACTGATGCCAATCAGGCCGGTAATGACGTCAGCGTGGCAATTAAAACGGCAAGCTCCGCCCAGCAGATAAATTTTGTCAAAGCCGCGAAGGTGAAGAGTATCAGTGTTACCTATAAGAGTCTCAATAAGCCAAGGTCTCTCAAGTCTGTCACCATAGGCAGTTCTCAGTTAAGTACTGAGCAACTAGCTACGCTGAACTCGACAACGAGCTATACTCATACGTGCTCAGCGTCGGTAGTCTATGATGCTGACAATACGATGCCTACTGTGGCCGCAGTGCCTATGGATGCCGATAGCGCGACAGTAGATATAACACAGGCCACCATAGAAAACCAGGTTGCGACGATATTGATGAAAGTAAGAGGTATTACTATTGAGACATATAATATCTATTTCAACCTCACTGATATGGTGTCACCTACATTCAGCAATGTCAAGGTCAACACCTCTGAGGTAAGTGTGAGCGAGGGAAGCAGCGTAAGTCTGGACGATACAGAGCTTCAGTCAACAAGCGGAACTGTCAGCCTGACCTTCGATCATCCGATGAAGTCTGCGACTGTAAATGCTCTCGGGCAGACTATGAATGCTGTGGCGACAGGTAATGTGTTACAGCTGACATATTGGAATCTTGATCCAAACACCTCTTATACATTGAATATACCGGCCAACAGTCTGGAGGATGTATATGGAGAGAAGTATGGCTCAGCTATAAGTGTCACGTTCAAGACAGCGACAGTTTCAGTGGTAAGCTCAACCAAGTTCAATTATGTCGTGACCCACAAGATTCTGTGGGACGGCGTAACCCAGACGGCTAAGGATACCATCCAGTTCGTCGCTGACGACGTAATAGCCAACCTGAAGCGTCAGGACATCCAGTATGGTACTCTTGAGGAGGGCATAACGCTTGCCAACAAGGCGGGTGGCACGGAGCGTTTCCGCATCTTTGTGCCGAACGGCGAGTACAATATGAAGGGTACGCAGCCGTTGGTTGCCGCAGACTTGGCTGGTACGGTATATGGTAAGGATGCCAGTGGCAACTTCAGTACGACTGTCGCCATCAATATCACCGATTATCCGCAGAACTTGGTGGGCAACTCATATTACTACTATAATGGACGTTCGTTCCTCTCACGTAGTAATGTCTCTATTGTCGGACAGAGTCAGGACAGCACTGTGATATACAATGACCCGCGCGTAGCAGGAACCTACATGGCTTCCACACTGCGCATACAGTGGGATGTGGCAAACACCTATATGCAGGATCTCACCCTTGAGAACCGTTTCTGTAACTCTCAGGGTAATCGTCCGGATGCAGGTATAGACAAGGATAGAGGTGGTGCGTCAGCACTTTATGACAACGGTTATCACACCGTGGGCAAGAACGTGACGCTCAAGGCTCATGAGGGAACGTATGCCTCTCTCGTATGGGACGGAGGTACTCCACAGAATCCTAAGAAGGTACACGACACTGACAACTATTTCGAGGATTGTGAGTTGTGGGGCAGCAAGTATCCGCTCTTCGAGCAGGGACAGGCATTCTGGAACCGTCCTACTATAATACTGCGTGGCTCATCAAATACTTCATATCTCTCCTTGCTTGAGTCCGACAAGACTCAGAAGTGGGGCTATGTACTCAAGGACGGTGTTGTCAAGGCGGAGAATGATGCCGTGTATGCAAGGCAGAATAACAAGTTCGCTCTTGGTGCGGGTATCCGTAACACCCCGGCTCAAACACTCATTGGCATGAAGTTTGATGTGGCACCTCTCGCATCAGGTTATCTTTACTATCAGGGTTCGGGCAATGTAATGCGCTTCCATGAGTATGGTTCAAAGACATCTACGGGTCTGCCTATGGATTTGTCAAGCCGTTCACTCGCTGTATTTGCTCCGGGAGCAGGTTCTGACGAGTGTGTCCTGACAGAGGAACAGGCTGCGGAGTACACATTGGCCAACGTGCTTGGTGGCAGCACAGCCTATGATCCTACCATCTACACCAAGCAGGTGGATCTCACAGGTGTGTCATTGTCACAGTCTGACGAGGGTATCTCATGGACGGGCAGCAGCGAAGCTCTCTGTTACTTTATCTTCCGTCAAAATGAGGAGACAAAGGAGTTTGAGTTCTATGACATCACTACAAACACCATATATCAGCCTGACACTGCACAGACTGGTCGCGTATTCTATGTGCGTGCCGCCAACGAGCGCGGCGGACTGGGCAAACCGTCAAAGACGATTGTTTACCAGAACCTTGGTGAGTTTATCTTAAAGGTGTCACACCTCGCTAATGACGTAGGTTTCTGTGAGGACAGCGCTAATAAGGAAGAGTGGACAGGATGGAGTACTATCTGTCTGCCGCACAATGCCAGGGTGCCTTCGACCAGTTACAATGAAGACGGCTCAGACGGAACAGGTAATATCACAGTCTATGGTGCCCAAGGAAACCTTGGTGGTGAGAATAATGTCATTGTCTTGAAGAAAGTTTCTTATATCAAGGCGAATAAGGGTTACATCGTCTATGCAACCACTGGTGAGTCTTCTATGAACTACTGCTTCAAGTACACATGGGATTCCAATGTCGCATCATCTACTACTTCTGACAGTTACCTTGACGGTAACCCATCAGACAAGGAAGTGGCTGTAGGTACGGTCAACTGTTATACTATGGCATACAAGAAGACCATCAACCCTGATTGCGTCGGCTTCTATAAGTTCATCGGCGACATGATACCAGCTCACAAGGCGTATCTGACCGTTGAGACGCTGGCTGGTAAGGGATTCAAACTCGACACTACAGGCGCAAATTCAAAGGAGCTCAACTTCCGCTTCGTCTTTGACGAGGATGATGAGAACTATTATGAGTACGAGGAAGATGCCGACGGCATTGACGATGTCAGAGTGACCCGCAATGGTGATGAGGAGACCGTCTTCGACCTCAGTGGTAAGCGACTCGACAAGTCACAGCTCCGCAAGGGTATGGTATATGTCATCGGCGGTAAGAAAGTACTGTGGAACGGAGAATGATTTTTTAGTAGCATATTTTGGGAGGCTATCAAGCGTGATGCTTGGTAGCCTTTTTTTCGTTATGTCGTTATGTCGTTATATCGATATAACGTTATTTCGTCATATCGTTATTTCGTCATATCGTTATTTCGTCATATCGTTATTTCGTCATATCGTTATTTCGTCATATCGTCATGTCGATGTTTCGTTATAACGCCATTTCGTTATTTCGATATTCCGTTTTTTCAGTAATTCTATAGATAAAGAACATTTAATTGTTAAAATGTTTGGTAGATAAAAGAAATATATTATCTTTGCAGGTGTAAGGTGGAACAAAATTACCACCTTTACACGTTAACTGACTATAAAATTAACTGATTAATGCCACGCATATACATGCTGGCACAGTAAAACTAACTATTATCTAACTATATAAACAAATAGTAATAAGGAGAGACAAGAAAACAATAGACATATATAGGTAACTAACTATTATTCAGCCTTTAGAGACTCGTTAATTGAAAATCCTTTTAGTAGTAAAGATGCGAAATCTGTACTACTAAAAGGATTTTGCATTTGTTAAACAATCTTAATTTAGAGTGAGTGGGGACTATTTGGTATATTTTTACCCCTCGGTTTTGAGTGTAATTGCTATTTTTGCATATTGAAAAATACTGCGTAATCAAGAACAATAGACAAGATATCATATAGCCTATGAAAACTTATCGATATATTCAAACATCTCTTCTCACTCTGCTACTGGCCGTGGTGTGTGTAACCCGTGTAAGTGCAGATGAGACAGTAATCACTTGGGGTATGTCCGACGGGTCGTTAGACGTGGCTGGCTCTTTCTCGGCTGGAAGTGAAAACTTCAGCAGTGCTAAGGTTACGGCAACGAGTACGTTGGCAGCGAGTGGAGCCTATACCTATGACGGCGTGACCTACACAAAGGTGAAAGAGTCTGCAAGGGCTGATGAGAAAACCCATTATGTGGATTTCGTCATCACACCGAAGGAAGGCGTCACATTTGTACCCACGAGTGTTTCTTTTAATGCCTGCAAGATAGGTACAGATGCCGGTCGCATCAGTTACTCCATTGTGTCGGGTGACACAGAGGTGTCTTTGGGTGACGGTATCAATCCGGGACGTAACAAGGCAAATACTGAGAATGACGGATATCTTTTCTCTTCTGATATAGCACAGACTCTGAATTGTACCAAGAGCACACGTTGCATACTGCGTGTCTATTTTGTCAGCCTTAATGACAACAAAGAGACAGGTATAGCCAATGTTACTGTTACGGGAGAATACTCAGGTACACCAATTGATGAGACGGCTAACGACTTCACTGCCATACTCAACAACCAGGCTGGTACCCTCATAGCCGAAACAGAACAGGTTCAGGGCACATCCCTTGAATTTGGCGTTACCCATCAGGGTACCCGTGTAGCAGCAGACGATGCGTCGGCTGTGGCGGTGATAAGTGGAAAGTATAACAATGACCACGGCATGACATACCTTGTGGTAAAAGCTGATGTTCTTGGTCCGGTGAAGATAAGTGTCGGTCAGTGCACATTCTCTACAAGCACCATCACTGTCAAGGATGCAGACAATAATGTCGTAGCTACAAAAGTTCCTGCTGCAGCTTGTTGGAAGAACAATCATGACAACGTTACATATATATATTATGACGGTGACGCCACCACTCTCACTATAAGCGGCATGGCATATTGCCCGTATATAGCGGTGGAGGCCATAGACGAGTCAGACATACCACGCACAGTAGAGGTGTCATACAGCGCTGACGATATACTGGGCGCTGTACCGCCGCATGAGACTGTCCAGATGAACAGCCAGTATGAGTTACCAAAGAACCAGACTATATATAAGGAAGGTTACACCCTTACAGGATGGTCTGACGGCAGCAACACATATTTACCTGGACAGACTATAACTGTAGGAGAGGATGACATAACCCTGACCCCGGTTTTCCGTGCCAACACCAAGACACTTGACGCTCTTGAGAACAATGTGACAGCCACATGGTATTTCGGTGAGAGTAACGGTGCGCCGAGAGTAGCTTGGCAGAACTCAGGTGACCAGTATCTCGTCACACAGTCAGATATAGAGGGCGAGACACAGGACATGCCGCTCATCGTCAATACCAATGGTGGTAAGTTCAATAATGCCCGTGGTGACACTTGGGCACAGGTCAATGGTGGCACCAAGTTCATCATCCCCGCCGTCAGCGGCATGAAGATAGAGTTCATGAACTTCTTCAGCAAGCCGTCAGGCACTATCACCGACGGCAGCCTGTCAACGGATATGACCGTCTCTGGCCTGAAAATGTCATATATATACGTAGGCAACGCCTCTACCGTGACCGTCACAGTCAATGAGGGCAGCTACGGAAGCGGACTTATCGTAACCTATCCTCGTCTGCCTAAGCCAGAGATAACCGGCGACCTCGCCTCTTCTTACACAGTAAGGAGCGGCTCGCCAAAGACTCTCAAGGTAGAGGTCAGCGGAGCCACACGCTACCAGTGGTATAAGAACACTACGGCAAGCACCACCGGCGCTACCGCCATCAGCGGTGCCACCACCGCAACATACACCGTGGCAGAGCCTGCAGAGGGAGAGTACTACTACCTTGCGGCAACCAACAGCTACGGCACGGTGACATCAAACATCACTACGTTCAGAATAACCACCCACACCTTTGACTTCACTTCATGGAGCGATGCCACCAAGGCAGACCTTGCCGCAGGCAAATACTCCGTGACGAGCACCACGTCACCATCAAATAACTGGAGCGACGCAGAGAAGACAGGTGACACATCAGGCAATGACGGTCAGTGTTACTGGCAGGTGGCACAAGAGGACGGCACACTCCATGCCAACGGCAACGAGATAGCTGAGCTGAAGGGTCTCGTGTTCCAGCAGGCAGACCAAGCCACCCGTAACCTCGCCATAGCCGTTGACTATCCGTCAACCAGCCTCGGCACATATCACGGCGGCTCATACCTGTGGCTCGGCGGTGCCGACAAGGAGTACTTTGTCATCCCGTCAGTAAAGGTAGGCTCAGTGATAAGGATGGGTGTGGAGTCACACAGCCAGTCAGATGCCCGTGGTGTCAAACTGTATGTAGGCTCAGTAGAGCAGCGTGATGCAGACAATAACCTCGTGGCAGTGCCAACCACCTTCACCGAGCAGGAGTGGGTGGTAAGGAGCACCGGCAACGAAGAGTATGTAAACGTGAAGGTGCGCAACACCAACGGCTGCCACATATATTATATAGACTGTGACATGGCAGGCTTCTCCATGCTTAACACCAGTTATGTAGTCAAGACAGGCGAGAGCTATCTGCTCGAGTCAGGTACCGACTATGAGAATATCAGTGGTGCGCCTGTTACATATACCTCAGGCAATACAGACCTCACCACCATATCCTCTGACGGACTGATACGTATGTTGCGTGGCGGCACCGTGACAATCACGGCGCACCAGGATGCCAACGGTATATACTCAGCGTCAGACCAGACCTTCACCGTCTCTTCCACCAATGCACAGTTGGAGGTGTCGGCGGAGCCTCTGTCACTCGTTATTAACGATGCCAAGGTAAAGTACCAGACGGTAAAGGTGTCGCTCACGGGTACAGACTTCACCCCTTACTCTACAGCCAGCCTCGCTGTAAGTGGCTCATCAGCAAATATCACCGTCGCTCCGACTTCCTTCAAGGTGGAGAATGACGGCACCATATCACAGCAGTTCACTGTTACCTATGCCACGGACGCTGTGGATAACGGCGGAACGCTGACACTTACCTTCACAGCGGAGGACAAGACAAAGACACTCTCACTGCCTTACGGTCGCAGCGTGGCATACGACGGCACCGCCCTCAGCGATGTCACCGGCTACCGCCAGTGGGACTGGAGCGGAGCAACAGCCGATGTGCTGTCAATAAGCAAGGACGGCCAGATGGCATTCGCTGATGCCGAAGGCACATGGCCGGCAGGTGTCACCGATGCCGAGGGCTATTACGGCGGCACACAGTATCTGGCAGGTGTCGGACAGTATCTCTCAAAGACCGACGGATGCTTCCAGGGCTCAGAGCTCTATTTCCATAACACAGTGCCTGGCACCATTGAGGTGGTGTTCTCTAACACTGGCGCATCGGAGCGCCCATACCGTTACCTCAATGTCAACGGTGTTAACACCGCCTTCCGTTCAAAGTCAACAGACAAGGTGACGTCGGGCTTGATAAAGGTGCCGGCAGGAGGTGTCACCATACAGGGACGCTTCAATGATGAGGAAGGCGACGAGATAACCGACTCTATAGGCTTCGGTCCGCAATACCTGCGTATATATAAGGTGACATTCTCGCCTAATGCCAACGCACCTGTTGTCACGTTGAACAATGACGAGGCAACATTCACCCTTGCCACAGACGACCCTGACGATGTGATATACTATACCATCGACGGCACCGAGCCTGATGCCATCGACGGCATAAGATACGTGCCCAACCTTGATGACAACCAGGTGGACCAGGGCATACACCTTGATATGAATGTGACGATAAAAGCCATCGCCACCAACAGTAAGAAGAATAACTCCGACGTAGTGTCTAAGACTACAAAGTTCAAGACCTATAAGATGAATGTCACAGCCATACCGCGTGCGGGTGGTTATGTGGTGTTCACGCCAGAGTCAGAGAACAACAGCTACACCAAGGGTACCAAGGTGGCTATGCGCGTCGTAGCCAAGGCTGGTTACGGCTTCACCGGATGGGCTCTTACACGCGGCGCTGACGCTTACAGCACCGAATATACCGACACCGTGGTTATCACCAGCGGCACCAACGAGCGTTTCATATACTTTGAGAAAGGCCCGGAGGGAACGGTGAGGTATGATGTTCAGCACGCGATATTCATGAACAGAACATTCTCAGACGGTACTGCTACCCCTGAAGACCTCTCTGCCACTAAGCTGATAGATGGTGTTGAGGAAACGGTATTGTTTGGTTCTGTTGACAAACAGGCAAACTTGTATGACTATGCTCTTCTCAGTGCGGAGGATGAGATGTATGAAGCCATAAAAGGTTACGATAAGTTTATGAGTGGCGGACTGACATCTACATCAATCTTTGTCCCGGGAAACTATGGATTGTATTGTTCGTTTGATGCCTCATCAGTGTTGACCTTGAAGTATTGGTTGGACGCAGACTCTTTGAAGGAGAACAAGCAGGTGCGTTATGAGCTTGGCGAGAACAAGTTCTTCGAGAGAGGTGGTCAGACTGTGACGCTGATACCTGTATTCCGTTACAGCGGACTGCAGAATAACCTCAATACCCGTCGCTCTTCAGCCAATATGACGTGGGACTTCCGTACAGGTTACGGAGCTCAGCCTATGACGCTGGGCAGCGAGAACGAGTATTACTACTCCACCCATTGTGACATCGAGGCGCGCGACGGCAGCAACCTCACCATCGACGTGCCGATAAAGATCAACACCACTGGGGCTAAGGTGGTTGACGTTGACGGCAACAAACTCACAAACGAGCTGGTGGACTCATGGATGTCTATCACCGAGGGCACCGTTATCGCCTTGCCTTCAGGTCAGAACGCACAGTTCACCCTTGCCACATACCAGCCTGTACTCCGTGGCGGCACCACCATCAACGGACGTGCACCGGATAATATAGACGATGAGTACATCACTCGCAACAACGACGGCGCGTACCTCTATACTTGGACCGTGCCGGAGGTTGACCTTGAGGCCACCCTCCGCATAGGTAACGACTTCTCTTACTATCAGTATCTCACCGCGCATCTGCCAAACGCGGAGTACCAGTACCTTAACTTTACCACCAACAACGCGAGCATGGGTACGGTGTCTGTCTCCCCGGCAGGCATACAGAGCGCGCGCGGACAGGCCTACACCAACAATGCCACCGTCACGCTCACTGCCAACCGCAGCAAGTATTATGAGCTGAAATACTGGCAGGACGACGAGGGCTACCGTTACTATGTGCGCGACTGCGACTATGACTCTGAACAGGGTGCCTACCAGCACAAGGCAGGTCAGTACACCGACAGCGAGGGTAACGTCCTTGGCAACTTCAACGGCAGAAGAATAAACGACGTGCCTTACAAGTGGACATCTGACACGCCGGACGACCTGCAGTTTGACATGACGAAATACATCTCCCTCACCGCACACTTCGGTCAGAAGAAGTCTTACTACGTTGACTTCTCGGCAGGCGGCGAGGCAGCCGGTCTGCCTCCTTACCAGCAGCATGTGGAGTGGGACGAGAAGTTCACCATGCCTGCACATAACCAGCACCTCTACATAGAGGGCTATACCCTCGACTACTACACCGACCGTCAGGGCAACCTCTATAACTTCGGTGAGCAGTATCTGGTGACTGATGATATATCAGTTGATGGCGACCTGTTGCTGACACCTCACTTTACGGCAAACACAGTGTCGCGCGGACAACTCGAGTCTGCCTCCACCATACAGTGGCCGTTGTCGTCGGCTCTCGGAGCTCCAGCCATATATTACCAGAACTCTATGGGCTTGACGGTGGAGCAGCTTGATGTCAACGGCACCAAGATAGACCTGCCACTCCGTATCGACGGCAGCAGCGGCTTGGTAAGTAATGCCGACCAGAGCAGCGTGGTGGCTGAGAGAAGCTGTACGGTCAATAAGAACGCCGTGTTCACACTCCCTGTAACGTCTAACTGCACCATTGAGTTGCACTCTGACGCGGGCGAGATAAAGAACACCACCATCGCCGGCACATCTACATACACCACCAAGAGTAGCGACGGCAAGACGGTGACCCTCGACTATACGGGTGTCAACGCCGATGAGCAGATAAAGTTCGCCGGCGACGGCGGCAGCCGCTTCACATATGTCAAGGTTACGTATAACCCCGTGGGCGGACAGCCGGAGCTCACTGACGTGACGATAGACGGCGTGGCCGTCAGTCCTGCAGACCTCGCCACGCTGAAGACCGACAACACTCTGAAGAAGAGCTACACACCTACCTACAGCGGCAACAATATGCCGGTGGTGGCAGCTACTACCACAAGTAACGGTACCACCGTCATAACACAGCCTACACCAGCCAACCCTGTCTCTACCATCTTGTTAAAGACAGCAGGTGGCGTGACGGTGGCAACATATAACATAGCATTCAATGTCACCGGCACCACTGCTCCGTCAGTGAGCACCGTCACCATCAATGGCAGCAATGCCAAGAATGTCACGGTGACAAATGCAGAGACAAAGGGCGTCATAGCCGTTACTCTCGACCATGAGCCGGGCAGTGTGACACTTGCCGATAACACAGGTCTCGGTCAGCAGATGAAGGGCGTGGCTGACGGCAACACGCTGAAGTTCTCTTACTGGGATTTGGAGTATGGCCATACGTACACCCTCACCATCCCTGCCGGCACGTTGAAGGACGTGTACGGCGAGGCGTACGGACAGGCAGTGACCGTAACCTTCACCACCAAGGCAGAGCCAGACAATGTGCCGCATACGTTGTTCAACTTCGTGGTGACACATAAGCAGAGCTTCGACGGCAAGACACAGACAGCAGGGGAGCGCGAACAGGTACTCCCTGACGAAGTGCTCGCCAACCTCGATGCCAAAGGCATAGAGTACGGTACGCTTGACGAGGGCTTGGCAAAGGCCAATGCTGCCGGCGGTACAGACCGTTACTATATCTTCGTGCCTGACGGTGAGTATCAGATGCAAGGTACGGAGACACTTAACGGCACCTTTGGCGACCATAAGGACAACGCAAGCAGCAAGCCGCAAGAGGCAAAGGCGATAACGGTCAACGACTACCATAACGGACAGTCTTATGTCAAGCGTGACAATGTGTCTGTCATAGGTCAGAGTCAGGACAGTACCATCATCTTCAGTGACCCATATATATATGGTATATCATACACCAATACGCTCGGTGTGTCTGGCAAGAGGGAGAACGCCTACTTCCAGGACTTCACCGTGGATAACCGCTACTCGTGGTTCCAGGTGGCTCAGAACCTCAGTAATCCTGGAGGACAGGCAGCCGCTGTCTATGACCGTGGTGTACACTCTATATGGAAGAATGTGACGATGAAGGGATATCAGGATACCTATGTGTCTGGATCTTGCACCTCGTCAACACTAGGTAAGTCTCCTGGTTTCTACCGCACGCACCGTTACTATGAGGACTGCTCCGTATGGGGTACGGTCGATTTCATCTGCGGTGGAGGCGATGACTGGTGGGAGCGTCCTACGATGGTGCTGCGTAAGCGTACTACTCCTAACAACATCGTTGCGGCCAGCCATGTGTCTAAATACAC
>OCTW013401657.1_pt1 | contig 49252 bp, 42 predicted proteins | sample 1539671 | NCBI WGS metagenome assembly OCTW01 (sample SAMN02144230, study PRJEB22623) | gut metagenome | biome: sheep rumen | host: Ovis aries | place: New Zealand
CGATAGGGCGGAGACGCGCAATGGAGATCCCCGCCTTCGCGGGGATGACAAGTGCGAGGCTCCGTGAGCGAAGCGAGTATAGCCCGACCCGCATCAGCGGGGAACGCTCAAACAGCTTAAACAGGTGCTTGTCAAGTTGCTTTCCGCAGGAATTTTGTGTATATTTATGGGCGGAGGTCTAGTATGCGCGTAATATCTCAAGAATTCAAGCAACTATTGAAAAAAAGCGATGCTTTCGCCCTTTTTTCTAAATCTCATAGACCCGATCATTCTAAACTAGACCGAGAGGTCGAGGAATTCGAAAAATGGATTGCCGAGGAGCATGCGAAGGATCGTCGTATGCTGCTGGAGGCTTCCAGCAAATGATTATCGAATTTTCTGTCGTCGATACCAAAGATTTCACTATTGAGCATTTGTTCGACAATCCTGAAAATCTTGACCTGATTACAAATTTCCAGGCGACAAATGGCGCTGCGGGGTTAGAAAATTACCTTAAAAATCAGTCTGTAGAAGACGAGGAAAATAACTGCAGCAGAACATACCTCGTCAAAGACGCCTTGTCCGCAGAATTAGTTGCATATTTTTCTCTGAAGACAGGTCTTATCACTATTCAGCTTGATGGAGAGAAATTTGACTCTGTTCCCGCCATTGAACTTGCAAATTTTGCAATAAACAAGAAATACAAAGATACACATCCCGAATCACAGAAACTGGGTTTCTACACATTCAAGAAATTCGTTCTTCCCATTGTTCAAAGAATGTCCGTGTATATTGGCGTGAATGCCGTGTACATTACGCATTGCCTGAAGAAAAGTTGATAGATCATTACCAGACTATGGGATTCGAACGCCTTCCGGAGCATCAAGAGAAATTTGTCCAGCGCCATGTAAAGCCAGAGTATGACGAAGGCTGCATTTTCATGTATCAGACTATCTGATTCGCGATAACAAGACTGTCTGACCTGTCCCCTTCGGCTGGTTCGATAGGCTCACCAACCTTATCAGGGACCTGGCCGGGGAACGCCCAAACTGCTTAAACAGGTGCTTGTCAAGTTGCTTTCCGCAGGAATTTTGTGTATATTTATGGGCGGAGGTCTAGTATGCCTTACGAACTGCTGGAAAAAGAACTCAAATCCCTGCCGGAATCTTACTTTTCGGCCATTATGGACTTTATCGTTCTATTGAAAACTCATGACGACCTCGCAAAGCGTGCTACTTCTGCGAAGGTGACAAGGAAGGCCGGCATCGGGAAAGATCCCGACTTCTACATGGCCCCTGATTTCGACGAAATTCCAGAATGTTTCAAGGAGTATGTGTAATGGGCTACTTGCTGGATACACATACCTTGCTGTGGTATCTTTTGGACGATGAAAATTTGTCCGAAAATGCTCGTTCGATAATAGATTGTGAAGAATGTTTCTATAGCAAGGTTTCCTTGTGGGAAATTGCAATTAAACAAGCCATAGGGAAACTTCGGTACAAGAATTCTATTCCCCAGATTGAACGACTGTGTCAAGAAGAAAACTTTATTGAATCACGTGTTACAGCTGTTGAAATCGAAAAGGTCAAAGATCTTCCGTTTATTCATAGTGATCCTTTCGACAGGCTTATTATAAGTCAAGCGACTGCAAATGATTTTACCATCATTACGCGTGACACGATTATTCCCAAGTATCCTGTCAAGACGTTGTGGTAGCCTAAAACACAATCTTTGCGATGCTACCTGCCAGGCCGGGGATTGTGTAGCGGTAGTTCTTGCCGTTTACCCACATAGAGAGGGCGGTGTCGATCCATTCCCTTTCGCAGGTGATTTTCCGGATGACGATGTCGGTGCCGGTATCGCCGTCTTCGAAGGAGTAGTACCCGCGGAACTTGATGGGCCTGTCTTCTCCGCGCAGGAGCACGGCCACGTCGGCGGTGCCCATGTCCGAATCGATGGAAATGGACTGCACGTCACCGAAACGCTTCACCATCTCGTGGTTCTTGACAAAGGCTTCAACAGCCTTGTTGCGTAAATTACCTAACAGCGACATCTTCAATTATGAGTTCGGATTTCAGAATTCAGAGTTAATATTGAATTGAACTTTAACTCCGAAATCTGAATTCCGAAGTCTGAATTATTTTATCTCGGCAATGTCAAAATTTCCACACCTTCCTTGGTGCGGACGATGGTGTGTTCCCACTGGGCACTAAGGCTTCCGTCACGGGTCACGGCGGTCCAGCCGTCGTTCAGGGTCTTGGTGCCGGGCTTGCCCACGTTGATCATGGGTTCCACCGTGAACACGTTGCCCACCTCGATGAAGGGGGTGCGCTCGGAGTTGCGGAAATGGAGCACCGTGGGTTCTTCGTGGAAGCCCCGGCCGATGCCGTGGCCGCAGTAGTCTTCCACCACGCTGAAACCATGCTCGTCGGCAATGTCCTGAATAGCGCAGCCGATGTCGCAGAAACGGGCCCTGGGTTCGCCAGCGGCGCGGATGCCTTCTTCCATGCAGAACTTGGCGGTGTCCACCAGTTCCTGGGCGAGGCTGGAGACCTTGCCTACGCAGAACATGGCGGAGGTGTCGCCGTGGTAGCCCGAAAGGATGGTGGTGATGTCGATGTTCACGATATCGCCGTCTTTAAGGACGGTATCGGCACGGGGAATGCCGTGGCACACCACTTCGTTGATGCTGATGCAGGCGTAGCGGGGGTAGCCGTGGTAGCCCATGCAGGCGGAGCGGCCCTTGTGCTTGTTGGTGTAGTCCCCGATGAACTCGTCGATTTCCAGGGTGGAAACGCCGGGCTTGCACATTTCGCCGGCAAGAATCAGCGTCTCGGCGGCAAGAGCCCCCGCATCGCGGATAAGCTCGATTTCTTTTGCAGATTTTACTTTGATTTTAGCCATTTTTAGGTATTGAGCCCGCGCTTCGCGCTTTGAGGCATGAGGTCGTTCGCGCCGCTCACTTTGAGGTTTTTGAAAAAATTAAACATTCATCCAGAAAAACTCATAACTCACAACTCATAACTCACCACTCACAACTACTTTCTCCACGCATACTTGTCCAGCAAGAATGCCAGCAGCATCTGGTCTTCGGGAATGCTGGCCAGTTCACGCACCAGCGGCAAGAACCTGCTGATGCGTTCGGTAGCCTTTTGCCCGCCGAAATGCTGCCGTTCTTGCTCCAGGCGAACACGCAGGCGGTCGCTGACACGCTTGGCGATTTCTTCGTCGGTGGGTGTTTCCATCTTGATGAAGTTGATGCCGAAGTCGGCGGCGGTCTGCTTGATTTCGATTTCTTCTACGGGTGTGATGAGGGAGATGCAGAGCCCGCTCTTGCCCGCACGGGCGGTACGGCCGCTACGGTGCACATAGACTTCGTGGTCGGCGGGATGGTCATACACAATCACGTGGGTCACGTGGTCCACGTCGATTCCGCGGGCGGCCACGTCGGTACAAATCAAAATCTTGATTTTCTTGTCGCGGAAGGCGTTCAGGGTCTTTTCACGCATGGACTGTGCCACGTCACCGCTCAACGCACCCACCTGGAAACCGTAGCCCGAAAGCACCTGCTCCAGGTAGCTCACGTCGCTCTTCTTGTTGCAGAAAATCATGCAGCTGTCGGGGTTGTAGTATTCCAGCACCTTGATGGTCATGGAATCCTTTTCCATAACGTCACAGGGGTACCAGCGGTGTTCCAGGTTGTTGGCAATCACCTTGTCGTAGCTGAGGGAAAGGAATTCGGCACTGGGGCGCTGGAATTCCCGTGCGAGGCTCTTCACCGTCTGGGGGATGGTGGCGCTGAACATGGTGCAAGAAATGGCCTTGGGCAGATAGCGGCGAATCTTCTGCATGTCGGGGTAGAATCCCATGGAAAGCATTTCGTCGGCTTCGTCCAGCACCAGGTCGCGGATGTCCAAGAAGTCCACGTTGCCGCGCTGCACATGGTCCATCAGGCGGCCAGGGGTCGCGACGATGATGTGCACGCCTTCGCGGAGTGCCTTCAGCTGGGGCTCGTAGGCCACACCGCCAAAGATGGCCACGGACCTGATGCCCGTGCCCTTAGAAAGCTTTTCGATTTCGTCTTGCACCTGGATGCAAAGTTCGCGGGTCGGCACAAGAATCAAAGCCTGCGGATACGGATGGTCCCGCACGATGACCTGCAATAGGGGCAGCACGTAGGCCCCGGTCTTGCCCGAGCCGGTCTTGGACTGCACCAGCATGTCACGGGCGGCCAGCATGTAGGGGATGGTCTTGCGCTGTACGGGCATCAGCTCCGTCCAGCCGTGTTCTCTCAAGATATTCTTCTGTTCGTCGGGCAGCTGGTCGAATGTATAGTCGGGCAGCTTGTTCTTGGGTTCGATAATCTTGACCGGCGTCAAGAAAGGATTGATTTTTTCCTCTTTTTTCTCTTCGGTAATTTCTTCGCTCATAGTGGGCACAAATTTAGCAAAAGGCGAGAGTCATGACAAAACAACTTGTTGTTTTGACATGACCGAGCCGAGCTAAATGCACTCAAAGAGTGCAAATGTAGAATTTTAGCCGCTACAGGACCCAGTGGTACTCAAGCCCGAGGCTTACAAAGCAGTCGATGGTAGAGCCTCCGATGGTGGTAGGTTCGGCGGCGGCGTCGGGGGAGGGGTCCGAATAAGTGTCACGCCCCCTGCTAGAGATTCCCGTGCGCAGGCTTATGCCGTAATGCTTGGCAAATACGAACTGACTGCCGATTCCCACCAGGGCCCCTTTGTAGGCTTCTTCGAATTCCACGCGCTTTTCGTAGGCGGCAGAAGGCTTTTTCACATCGTCCTTTACGTCGATTTCTTCTACAAAGAAACTGTACTGGAACCCGAGAAATGCGAAGGGCGTGATGTCCAACCACTTGTTCATGGGGAACGTCTTGGAAAGATGTATGCTGAGCCCGATTTCGTGCTGGTAAAAATACCAATAGTCAAGTTCGTCGTAAGAGGTGTCCTTGCTGTCGGTTTTCACATTATGTTTAGCCACGCGATAGATGATTTCGGCTCCGATAAAGCCGTACCAGGTTCCGCCAGCGTAAAGGCTTAAAAACGGATCTGAATCGTCAATAAAGTTCCAGAGGCTGGTGGAGTCCTTGGTGACTCGGTACTTGCGGACCTTGCTGTCGATATGGCTTCGGTACCAGTTGTCGGGAGTCAGCGGAATTTTTGCCTGTGAATAGCCGAGGCCTACGCCAATCCAACCATTGAAATTGGGAGTTTCCTGATAGTATTCGTCGGGTTCCGTGGCCATCTTTTCACGTTCTTTTTTCGTTAGGCGTCTCTTGGCAGGACGATCAAAGAAAGAATTGGCCATGTCGTCGTACAAGGCGATAGGATCGCTGTTAAAAGCCACCGTGCCAGCCATTTTTGGCGTACCTGCTGTTTCATCGAACAACGCCACCCTCACGACACCTTCGACCTTGGATACATACATCACGATTTTGTCTTCTAGTGCTTGAATCTTCGCAATCATGGCGGGGTGTCTCGCCTTCAGGTATTCCGCCTTGGCGCCAGGTTCCAGATTGTAACCGAGCCAGGTGGCGTACCGGTGTGCTACGGAGTCGCGTTCCCATTCACCGAAAATACGGCACTTTGGGTCACCGATGCTGGTGTTGTTCCGCTTCAGCGAAAGACAAAATTCCTTGGGGTCGATGGTAATGGATTTGTCCACATTCCAAATCAAGATGTCGCCATCTTTCCAAAGGGTGTAATGGGAATCGAAATAGATGTCCTTGGCGTGGGAAATCACCGCAAGCAGGCCTATCAGCAAAACATACAGGAGCTTTTTCATAGGCCCGCTCCTGCGTCAAGGTTACGCTGTATCTGGGTTGCGATGTCGCGAACCAGTTCTTCTATGTCGCCCATTGAAATTTTTACGATGGGGCGTTCCACTTGATCGACAGCGCTGAACAGTGCCCGTTGCCTTTCGTTATCCCAAAGGGTATAGGAAGCGATGGCTGTCAGGTTGTTAGAAGTCTTTTTTTCTGGACCTTCGTTGTGGATGAGGGCGTAATCGAAATAGTTTTCCCTGCTCAGGTCGGTCCCTATAATGACTTCGTGGACAATCAGGATGGCCTTGGGAATGTTTCCGCTGGAATCGGCCACCATTACACCCTGCTCCGGGAATTTTCCCTTGATGAAAATCCGCTGGTCGAGCTTTAGGCTCTCTTCGGGTAGGCCGTCCAACTTGCTTGACGGCACGACCTTCAATCTGCTGTAGCGTTTTTTCAGCTCATCTGTCAGAAGGTTTGCACATTCTGTGGTGACTTTGGTCTGGATGCTGTCAGCGGAAATATTCAGCTTCTTGGCAAACCAGGCAGAACGGATTAGCACAAAGGCCTTGTCTGCTCCGACGACCGCAAGGTCGTCCCGTGGCGGAATCCTGTAGGCGGGATGGCTTTTAGTCCACTGGTAGTGCGTGCCGCAACCGAGAAGGATGCATGCGACTATACACCAGAGGCCAAAAGTCCAGACTCCCTTGAGCATTTTCACCTAGTTAGTTTGCGCCCCACTTTTCGCGGTAGGCGTAAACCTTGTCGAGAATTCCTTCGGGGGCGTTGATGGCCTTGCGGTTCTCTTCGCTTTCGAGGAACGCGATGATGTCGTTGATGTTCACGATGGAGTGGGCCACGATGCCGTATTCGTCTTGCACGGTCTGGAGGGCGGACTTGCCGTTTTCCAGTTTTTCCTTGCGGTCCACCGAAATCAAGAGGCCGACCACATTGGCGTTTTCAATCTTGGAGAGGGCCTGCATGGTCTCGTTCACGCTGGTGCCTGCGGTAATCACGTCTTCGATGATGACTACGTCGGTCTTTTCGGTGTACTTGTAGCCCACCAGAGAACCGCCCTCGCCGTGGTCCTTCACCTCTTTGCGGTTGTAGGTGAAGGTGAGGTTCTGACCATAGACGTCGGAGAGTTTCATGGCCGTAGCGGCACACAGGGGAATTCCCTTGTAGGCCGGGCCGTAGAGGTTCTGGGCCTTGCCGTCAAAGTGAACCATGAAAGTGCTGGCGTAGTATTCGGCAAGCTTAGAAAGGCTTGCTCCCGTGCGGAATTCTCCGGTGTTGATGAAATACGGAGTCTCGCGACCGCTCTTGGTGATAAAGTCACCGAACTTGAGAGCACCGGATTCTACAAGGAAATGGACAAATTGATCTTTGATGTTCATGAAATTATTCCGCTCCCATCAGCATGCCAAAGATGCTGGAAAAGACATTGTAATTTTCGGTAAGGACTTCGATGGCAATGAGCAGGGCAAATACCACGACGCATAGTCCAATGTAGAAGTAGAAGGATTTCTTGAACCCCTTGATTTTCAACTTGAAAATGAACCAGGCAATGACGCTGAAGATCGCGCTCAATGCCCATGCCGCAACAGCCCCGAGAGCAACTCCCGGAATTTGGTTTATGGCAAAGCTAATGGCGATACCCGGAATGAAATAGAATACGATGCACAGCACGCAGAGCAGGGCGAAGCCCACATAGTGGGAAAATCCCCGTTCCTTCTGGACGATAATCTGGGGCTGGGTTTCGGAAACGGCTGGCTGAGCCGGTTCGGCGGCAGGTGCTTCAGCGGGAGTTTCTGCCGGGGTGTCTACAGCGGTTGCTGGCGTTGTTTCGACAGGCGTTTCAACAACCTTCTCTTCTTCATTCTTGATTTCTTCGGACATTGTTTCTCCTCGTAAAGGTATTAGGTTATAGGTTGTAGGTGTTAGGTTACTTCAGACACTTACAATCTTGAACCTATAGAATAAATGTTCTTCCGGCATAGACGAACACGCGGTGTTCCAGCCAGAGTTTCAGGGCGGCAGAAAGGGTCCGCTTTTCGATATCCTTGCCCAGTTCCACCAGTTCGTCGATGCTGGCCGTTTCGGGCACTCGCTGGATATCCTGGCAGATGATGGGGCCCTGGTCCAGGTCTTCTGTTGCGAAATGGGCGGTAGCACCAATAATTTTCACACCCTTGTGCCAGGCCTGGTGGTAGGGTTTAGCTCCCTTGAAGGCGGGCAGAAACCCGTGGTGGATGTTGATGATGCGGTACTTGAATTCTTCGGTAAAGGCTTCGCTCAAAATCTGCATGTAGCGGGCGAGGACCACCGTATCGGTATTGGTCTCGGCGATGATTTCGCGGAAACGGTTTTCGGGAATGGTCTTGTCCGGATTGCTGGGAACGTAGTAGAAAGGCACGCCAAAGGTTCCGCCCACGGGTCCAAGATCGGGGTGGTTTCCGACGATACAGCTGAATTCGCAGGGCAGGTCACCGTCACGCTGTTTGAGGAGTAAATCGTAGAGACAGTGGTCTGTCTTGGACACAAAAATGGCGACGCGTTCAATCTTGGAAGTATCGAATAGCTTCCAGTTGAGTTTCAGGTGACCTTCCAGGGTTTCAAGATGTTTGTAAATCTCCTGGACGTCCTCTGATTCCATCTCGAAAACGGCCCTGAGGAAAAAGGTCTCAATGTCCTTGGCCGTATGTTGTTGTAAATCAATAATATTAGCGCCCGCTTTTGCAAGGACCTGGGTAGTACCCGCAATAAGTCCTGTCTGGTCCGGGCAATGAATCTGAAGAATGTACTTGTTTTTTGCCATAGCCTACAATGTAGCTTTTTTAGCTTGATTCTGCATAATGGTGATGCCATAAGTCTTAAAAAAAACTATGATTGTTCCTGTTTTTAACGAGGGGTTTTTGTGATTCGCAAAACTATTTGTTTTTTAGTCTGTATATCTGCAATTTGTGCCTTTGCCCTGCCCAAGTCGTGGGAATCTATTTTCAAGACCAACGAAGAGGCTAATTACGCTTCTGCAAAGATTAGCGGCAATGTCCGTCTTGGCAAGTACACCCACTACAAGAACGTGCAACCGGTATCTTTCAAAGTGGATAGCGAAGTATTCTCTTTTGCGGTTTCTGGAAACATGACCGTTCCCGCCGAAGTAATCGAAAAAGGGGACTTTTTCTCCGTGTGTAACACCACCAAGGAAGCCTGGATTTCTTACTTTGGTGACCCCGAAACATACGGCAAAGAAGACCTGGTCGTGCATGTGGCAGGTGTGGATTTGGCCTGCGGAGATATCCTCTATGCTGTTGGAGACCTGAAAATCAAGTTCTTCAACAAAAAAGCCCAGGACGAATGGAACAAGAAATACGAAAAGGGCGAAAAGTACAAGCGCGAACTGCTGGTGAATTTCAGGCGCGAAGAACAGGAACACCGAGCCACCATCCGCGACAATTCCAGCCAGTTCAAGGACCCCCGCGACGGTCAGGTTTACAGGACCATCAAGATCGAGGGCCGTGAATGGTTCGCCCAGAACGTAAATTACGATGTGCCCGGGCATTCCTGGTGCTATGAGGACAAGGACAACTACTGTGTCCGTAGTGGCCGTCTTTACGATTTAGAAGGAGCCCGCAAGGCTTGCCCCGAAGGTTGGCATCTGCCCCGCGACAGGGAATGGCAGGACATGCTGACGGGCCTCACCCAGTGCTACGATGGTGTGGATAAATGCGGTGCATTTGCAAGCAAACTGAAGGCCACTACGGGCTGGCACGGTGGTGGCGGCACAGACGAATATGGCTTTACGGTTTTCTCTTCGGGCTACCGTAAGATGATCGGTTCCAAGACGGTGCGTTACGAAGATATGGGCGAATATGCGGGTTTCTGGTCGTCCCAGAACGGCAGGAACGAAACCATTTGGCTTTGGGCCATGGGCCGCATGTCAGACCAGATGGTCCGACAGCTTGTGAACAACAAGGGCAACGCCTACTCTGTCCGCTGCATCAACGGAAACTAATCAATCGAAAAATTAGGGGTCCAACAGTTCCCCACGAATCACTTCCACCTGGTCTCCCACCAGGCTAATGATGTTCGTGGGGTTGATTTCGATAGGCCCGCAGTCCACCATCATCTCTACGGAGTGTTCGAAGGTCTTCCAGATTTCGTCGGGGTCATAAAGGTCTTCTTCGCTGAGCTTGGCCGCCGTACTTAGGATAGGCTTGTCAAAATGCTGGAACAGTTCCGTGAAGAAGGGGTGTGTTGGCATACGGATGCCGATTTCTGGACGCTTTACGTCTAGCCGCCGGGCGATGTGCGGATCCGCAGGCAAAACAAAGGTGTAGGGCCCAGGGACTCTCGGCTTCATGATGTTGAAGGCAAAGTTATCTACGCGGGCATAGTCCGTAGCTGCCTTGATGTTTGGCACGATCAGGGCCATGAAGAATTTCTTCATAGGCTTTTTCAGGGCGTAAAGCTTGTGGATAGCCTTCGGAGACTCCGCGTTACAACCGATAGCATAACCGGATTCGGTGGGGTAGAGAACCAGACCGTCGTCTTCCAAGGCGGCAGCCGCAAGTTTCACGATTCTTGCCTGTGGATTGGCTGGATGTACTTCAAAACGCATAGTCCAAATACCTTTTATTCCATTTTTTCCTTGACTTCTGACCTTCTAACCTTTGATTCCTTAAGCGGATCCCCGACCTGGTCGGGGATGACTTTCCTCGCACCTCAAACCACGCGCCTCGAGCCTCGAACCTCGTACCCCTTAACCCCTAGCATTGCGGAATCACCTGAGTTCCCTCGAAGGCGTTCTTGTAGTGTTCAAACTGCATGGGCTTCTGGTAAGCGCGAATAGAAAGGACGTCGAAACGGCAGGGAGTGTCAAAGCCTTTGGGGGCCTTTTCTTTTTGAGTGTGGAGGTAATGGCAAGCGGTGTTCCAGATTTTACGCTGCTTGAGGGCATTTACGCGGGCGGCAGGATTCCCTTGCCCAGCGGTCCACACGGACTTGACCTCTACAAAGACGACGGTCTGTCCGTCTCGGGCCACAATGTCCAGCTCGCCTCCGCGGTAGGCGTAGTTTCTGTCCAGAATTTCATAACCGTTCCGCATCAGGTAGGCCGAAGCCTCCGTCTCGATAACGTTACCCTTCTTGCGGTTGACGGACTTCACCGAATTGCTCTTCACACTTTCACTTTTCATTGTTAATTCCTCAAGCGGATTCTCGCCGGAGCCTGCCCTGAGCTTGTCGAATGGGCGAGGATGACATCCCTCAAAGCGAAGCGGCCTCACACTTCATACCCTTATCCTCTATACCCTAGCCCCTAGATCCTAACCCCTAGATCCTAGCCCCTAGCCCCTATTCCACCTCCATCCCCAAGAGCCGTACTTCTGAAATGGCGAAATCTTCGTTTTCGCCTTCGTAGATGTCTTCCAGATAGAACTTGAGTTCTGTGGTCTCAATGGCCTGGATGGTGGGGTACTGCATGCCCTTGATATTTTCCAGCTTGATTTTTTGCTTGAATCCGTCTGCGGTTTCTACCGTAATAGTTTTCGGTTTTTTGAAAATACGGAACCGGTCGCCAAACAGGTCGTCAACGGATTTTTGGTATCCGATGGCTATTCCCAGGTGGGTGACCAAGGTGTTTTTCTTGAAATAAAGGCTCAAAACAGGATTTTGCGGCTTCAGAGGCATGCTATTGAGCCATGCCGTTTTCAGGTCGCCGTCGCCCAGGTTGTCTAGACCATAGTCCACACCGCCGTCATTTTCCAGGGCCTTGGTCTCGAAATTACCGACCGCTTCGTCCCACTCTAAATCTCGAAGGGTGCTTTCGGGCTTGTGGGTGAGCATCAGGAGCACCATCAGGATGATAATCAGCGGGAATATGGAAAGAGCAAGAGCCGTCAGCTTGCGGTGGATTTTTTTTGCCTTAGAAGGAATCTTTGTGGCCACTTCGGCAATGGATTCTCTGCCATGGCTGAACAAAGAAGTTTTCCGTCCTGTAATTTTGCCTGTGCTTCGGGTGTCCTTTTGCGGGAAAACCGCATCGCAGGCATCCAAAAACTCCTGCATGTCGTGGAAACGTTCGTTCAGCTTTTTCTTGAGGCACTTGAGAATCAGTTCTGCAAGCCCCTTGGGCATGTCCGGCCTGAACTGTCGCGGGTCAGGCGGTTGTTTCTGCACGTGCTGAATGGCAATCTCTATGGGCTTGTTGCCGTTGAACGGGAGTTGTCCGCAGGTCATTTCAAACAAAATGATGCCCATGCTGTAGATGTCGGACTGCAGGGTCACTTCTTCGCCGTGGCACTGCTCCGGAGACATATACTCGGGCGTGCCCATGGTCATGCCCGTTCTGGTAAGGCGCTGTTTTTCCATCTCCTGGATGTAAGAAATCCCGAAATCCATGATATAGACACGGTTATCGTGGGTAATCATGATGTTGGAGGGCTTCACATCCCTATGGACAATACCGCGGTTGTGGGCGTACAAAAGACCGCGGGCAATCTGCTTGATAATCACCTCGATAGAAGAGAAGGGGAGCTTGCTCTGCTTCTGCAAGATGTCGGAAAGCGCCACTCCCTTCACATAGGTCATGGCAATAAAAAGCTGGTTGGCCTGCTTTCCAAAGTCGAAAATCTGGACAATGTTCATGTGGTCCAGTTCTTTCATGGCCTGGGCTTCCAGATAAAACCTCTGGATTGCCTCTTCGTCAGAAGACGAGTCCAACACCTTTAGGGCCACTTCGCGGCCGAGCCTTTTGTCCAGGGCCTTATAGACGTAGCCCATGCCTCCCCGTCCGAGAGTATCTATCAGGTCGTAGTTTTCGTTAAAGGGGCGAGGGAAAGTATTTGATTGATTCTCGGGACTCATTTTGCTTTTCTAAGGAGGTGTAAATTGACGAAGGTTATAATACAAAATATAATGATGAGTGTCATCAGCATTACAAAGTTCAGGCTCTCGAAAGGCCTGTCCAAAAGTAAATCCATAAGGGCGTCCTGGTCAAACCTTGACCAAATGGCAAAAGAAAGAGCCTTTCCGATAGCCTGCATCTGGTCCAAGGGAACAAGGGCTCCGGCCAAGGCCACCTGCGGAATGATAATCAGGGGCAAGAAAGCGTTTGCCTGGCCGGGATTCTTGGAAAATGCGCTGACAAGGCAACCCATGCACACGGCGGGAATCACTGTCAGGGCAAACACAAGGGCAAGAATCGGCAAGGTCGGATGCATCGTCACCTTGAAGGAGATAAAACCGTAAATAACGAAGGTCTGCATGAAGGCTGCAACAGAGGGAATTCCCGTTTTGGCAAGCAGGTAGGGGGCGATGGACATGCCTTTTCGCAAATCGTTAGTCAAGATTTCTTTTTCTTGGACGATCTCTCGAATCGAAAGGGAAAGGGCAAACCAGTTGGCACAGAGGATTAAGGCAAAGCTTACAATCCCAAGGGGCGAATTATTGGAAAAAATCTGGGAGAAGACAAATCCGAGGATAAAGGGCTGTATAAACAGGGCAAAGAGTTTTCCCTTGTCGCGGAACCACTGCTTGAGAATCAACTGGATATGGTAAGGAAGCAGAGTCGATTTTTTTTCGGTCTTGAAATAGGTTCGGTTCTTTTTTTCGCCGTTAGCTACTTCCATAGATTTTTTCGAAGATGCCCAACGGATAAAGGAGTCGTCGTTCAATCCCGCTAAAATACTTTCGGCACTTTTGGTATTGAAAAACCCTACCGATTCTTCGCGAGAACCATAGAACACCTGTTTTCCCTGATGGATAACCAGCACCTTGTTGGCGATGTTCAGGGCTTCGTAGCTGTGGGTGGTGAGAATTACCGTATGGCCCAAGAAGGCCAGCTGTTTCAGGTGGGTGCACAGAATGTTTGCGTTGTAGGGGTCCAAGCCCGAAAGGGGCTCGTCCAGCACAATCAGGCCAGGAGAGCCGATAAGTTCCTGGGCCAAGGCAAGCCTTCGCATTTCGCCACCGCTCAGAGTCTTTACGGGGTTGTTCTTGCGGGCGGTAAGTCCGAACAGCTCGCAAATTCGGTCAGCCCGTTCCTGGAAAGATTCCTTCAGTTCCTTTTTGTCCATGGAAATTTTTGCCCCATGCAGGAGTGTTTCCATGACGGTCAAGTCCTTGTGGAGTGCCGGGTCCTGCGGCAAGAAGGCAATCCGTTTGCGGATTTCCTTGTTGCGGTAATCCAGCCCGGAATAAAGGACTTCGCCTTCGGGAGACTTGGTGTATTCCCCTTTCAGAAGTTTTAGGAGCGAAGATTTTCCTTGGCCGGAGCGTCCGATAATGGCAAGAATTTCTCCTGCGGGCAGGTAGAGGTTTATGTCGGACAACAGCTCTTTTTTGCCGGCATAGACATCCAGATTCCTAAGCGTCACGTCAAATCCGGACATGACCCGCTTGACCAGCAGGTCGCCAGCCTGGAACGAAAACTCGAAGTTCTCAAGACGGATGGTGTCGCCTGCATCCAGGCGAATTTCGTGCCCTTTTTTGCCGTCGGAATCCGTCAATTTTTTTGCAAAATGGAGCCTGCAGCCAGAATCCAAAAGTTTCGCCTTGAACGCGGTGTTCCCGTTTTCACCTTCTAGTGTAATCTCCTGGTCTTCCGAGGTCAAGGTATATGATTCCGTAGAATCAGATGCATCCAGAAGCAGCAGGGAAAGGGCGTCGCCCCGTAAAGTCACTCTCAAGCGGTGAAGCCCGATGACGATGATGTCGCCATCTTTCAGCGGAATTTCAGAGACGTCTTCGTCGTTGACCTGGGTGACGCTATTGCTTGAAAGGTTCTTTAGATTCCATGAACCGTCGGCAAATTCTATGGTCGCATGCTCCCTGGAAACGAAAACGTCGGAGAATCGGATGTCGCAATCCTCTTTTCGTCCGATGGTAAACGGTTTTCCTTTTTCAGGTGTGACTATATGGAACATGTCGTCGGATGCCCTTTAGAACGGCTATTTCAAGCTCCTGATGGCAGCTTCGAAACGCCTGCAGGCACTTTCCAAATTTTCGTCGCTGGCAGCATAAGAAAAACGCACGCAGTTGTCGTTTCCGAAAGCTGCTCCCGGTACAATGGCAAGCCCTTGACTTTCAAGAATGTACTCGCACAAATCTACGGACCCCTTGATGGTCTTTCCCTCTGGCGTTGTTCGTCCATAAACGGAGCTCACGGGGGCGAACAGGTAAAAGGCTCCCTCAGGAGCGCGCAGCTTTTGCCCCAGGGCATCGCCGATTTTTGACACCATAAAGTCCCTGCGCTTGCGGAAAACCTCCCTCATTTTGAGAGACTCGGCATTTCCCATCTCTAGAGCGCCCAAGGCGGCGTACTGGGCGATGTTGCTCGGGTGGTGCGTAGCTTGCCCTTGGATTTTCCCGATAATCTTGGCGATGGGGGCGGGGGAGGCGTCGTAGCCTACGCGCCAGCCGGTCATGCAGTAGGACTTGGAAAAACCGTTGATGACAATGGAACGGTCCTTCATTCCGTCAATAGAGGCAATGCTGGTAAATTCCCCTTGGTACACGAAGTATTCATAGACTTCGTCAGAAATGCAGTAGAGGTCATTTTCGACAATGACCTTTGCCAAGGCTTCCAGTTCCTCGCGGCTATACACGGAACCGGTGGGATTGCAGGGATTGTTCATTAAGATGGCCTTGGTCTTGTCGTTACAAACTTTTTTTAGTTGTTCGGCCGTTATCTTGAAATCATTTTCTTGCAATCCGTCAACAAATACGGGAACGCCTCCAAGCCATTTCACCAATTCAGGATAAGTCACCCAATAGGGGGCCGGGATGATCACCTCGTCACCGGGGTTTATCAAGGCGGCAAGGGAGTTGAACACGGCATGCTTTGCGCCGCTGGTGACCGTAATCTGTTCGGGTTCATAACGGAGCCCGTTTTCTTTGGAGAGCTTTTCGCAGATTTTCTTGCGCAACTCCAAAATGCCGACGGGTGCGGTATAGCGGGTCTTTCCGCTGTCGATGGCGCAATGTGCCGCCTTGCAGATAGGTTCTGGAGTCGGAAAATCCGGTTCGCCGGCACCAAGACTAACCACGTCCTTGCCTTCGGCTATCATCTTCTTGGCAAGACTGTCGATGGCAACTGTCAGGGAGGCGGCAATATTCAGTGTTCTATTGGAGAGACTTTTGGGCATTTTCTTTTTTTTGCCTTTGCAGGATTCTGTAGTTGTCTAGAGAACCTGCAATTAACGAAAACATTGTGAACTGGGCGATTGAAATACAAATCAGTCCGATAAACGAAATTTGCCCGATGCTTTTTAGGCCCGGATGCGATGAAATCAGCAAACCGTAGGTTCCAATCATGGCGGCCATCTGGCTTATGGAAATAGAGAAAGCCTTGCCTTGCAAAAGGGTGAGGGCGGTTCCTTTCCGCTTTTCGTAATAAGCGGTCCATAGCTGTATAGAACCGTCAACGCTTGCCCCGATCAAAATCGGGAAGGCGATGGTGCTATAGACAGAAAGCTTGATTCCAAGGACGTTGATCAGGGCCAAAAGCCAGCTCATGGCAAACAGGGAGGGGAGTATAGTGAATATGGCTCTGCTGAAACGATTGTAGAAGAACAGCAAGAAGAACCACACCAGAACAGACCCCAAGAAAATGGTCTTGTCGACATTAGAAAGCACTAGGTCCAAGAACTTTGCCCGCACAACAGGCACGCCCGTCATCTTGTAGGTGCTATCATCCGAGCCATTCAGGAGGGCTAGGTCGTGTGCCAAGTGCCTACATTCCAGTCCGTTGTTCGGATTGATGTTCGAAAAGATAAAGGCAAAGGCCCCTGCATTCCCGTCGATGTCACTAAACTTCTTGCGGATATTTTCGGGTTGGTCGTCTTCATCAAAATCGAATCGGTAAAGGATCTCAGAAATCTTCGAGACATTCAGTTTTTCGGCAGAATCCAGCTGCTGCAAGATGTCGTTAGTAAAGAAAGCCTGGATTTCTTTAAGCTTTTCTTTCTTGTTGACCTGATTCTTTGGCGAGAATGCGCTTAAGGTATAAACGTTCTCAATATTAGGAATCTTGCCCTTGGACTTGAGCTGTTTGAACCTTCTATAAAGTTCATCGCCATTGTCTTTTGACATCATGACGATGACGGGGTCATATTGAGGGAAACCAGTTTTTGCGATTAACGAATCCGCCACCCGTTCTTCGCGGGGGAGTTCAGTCTGCCTGAAATCATAAAGGAATTTTAGGTTCACACCGCCATAAATCAACGCCGCAAGACTCAATACGGAAAGAACGGCTATAATGATTCCGTTGGTCCTGTAAGAAAGGAGCGTTATCTTGAACACTCTCTGGAAACGGAAGCTGTTGACAGAGAAGGCTTTTTTGCGCTGGAAAAGTTGCAGGAGCGAAGTGGAGATAAGTATGGTGAAAATCCAGTTTAAAATGCAGCCTATGGAACCGAGGATGCCGAGCTCGCGGATCCCGGCCACAGGAACGATAATCATGCAGGCGAAAAACGAAGCCATGATTCCGGCCGATACCGCTGTAGATGGACCAATCCCTAGAACGGCGCTCTCAATGCAAAGCTTGGGACTCAAGTTTCTGGACCGTTCTATAAAGTATCGGTTCAGCACATGGGTAATAACCTGACAGGCCTGTCCGGGCAGAACCAGGGCAAGCAACAGGGTGAATACGTTGATGCGTCCATACAGCAGCCAAGCCAGGGCCAGGGTGTAAAGGATCGGGAGCCCTACGGGAATCGCCGATACCAGTATTAGTTGGGGCTGCTTGTAGAAATGGATAATGAAAAGCAGCAAGATGAACAGGGCGGTGATTTTGCCTGCAAATTTCGCCTCGGGGAGTAGGGTCCGTCCTGTCTGGATGGTGTCGTAAACTTTGCCGGTATAATAGACCTTTATAGAGCCGTATTCAGGGTTGTCCTTGAAGAATGACTTGACTTTGCCGAGCAGGTCCCGGTTGGCCTGTAAGTCGGATAGGGAATTTTTAGGGTAGATATCGACAACCCGAATTTTTCCGTCACTGCTGGCGTGGGTTCTCGAAAGGATGGTGAAATACTTGTTTTCCAGATCAGTAAAATCAAGAATGGCCTGGTTGGTCTTGTTGTCATTTGAATCGACTGAAGTCTGTGACTCGTCGGACATGTCCACATAGAGCGGATTGTGGGCCAGAGTGATTTTTTCTTGCAACGTCTGGATTCTATTGGCGACCGTGTCCAGGTCATCTTCTTCGATGTAGAGAAGGCTGTGTTTCTTGTAGAACTCGATATCCGTTTCAAATTCGGCAAAATGAATAGTCGAGTCTGCCTGCAATCTTTGGTATAACGACCGTGCGGCGGAATAGTTCAGGGTGCTGTCTTCGGACTCCATGACAACGGTCAGGCTTCCAAGGGCCCCGAATTTTTCTTCTATTTCTTGATGGTAAAGGGGCGAGCTCCCCTTTGAGGTCAGGGCGTCCTGTAACTGAAGTTCCCACCGCAAATTCTGGACGGGATAGATAGAAAGTAACGCTAGTACAAAAGATATAACCAATATGGCTATCGGATATTGAGTCGCTCTTTTGATGATTTTTGTAACTAGCGAAAACATCAATTGAAATATAATTATATTGTGTCCTAGAATGTATTTGGGGCATAGAAACAAGGGGAGTAACGCATGGAATCGTCAAAGGTTCATAAGACCTTTAGTTCTTTTGCTATTCCTTCTTTTGTTTCAACCAGCATTTGCCGAAGAAACGGCGGGTGAAGACGATTCTTGGCTTTATGCCCATATTTTACAGCCCGTATTGAATGCTGCCGTTTATCCGTTGTCCGCCCCTGTTCGGTATGTCTTGAACAACGGTGTTGTTGAAAAGTCCGTAGAGTTGATGTCCTTTGGTGAAGACAAGAAAATTTTTGTCTATCCCACAATGAACCTAAAACCAGGAACCCAAACGCAGTTGGGTATGACATACCGTCACCGGAGTATTCTCTTTAATAGGGATTATCTGGTGTTGCAAGGCAGCTATTATGCTAACGGTGACCTGTACCTTTCGGACCGTTACACCAAGCAGGAACCTTTCGGACTTCCGTTGTTTGTTGGCTTCCGTTACAAGTTGTATTGGGACAGCGACGCCAATTTTATTATTCCAGGAACCAAGGAAGCCTTTATTCAACCCGATTCAACCATGAGCTTTCAATGGAGAATCGGAGCTCCCTTGACCAAGTCCAAGAAATTGAATTTGGAACTGTCAACGAGCCAGATGTTTATCGATGCAGATCTCCCGGACAATTCAAAAGACAGTATTTTGAACGATGCAGTTTTTTCTATCGCCGATCGTGGTCTATATCAATCTTCAAAACAGTATTCCGTAGCTCTATCTCTGGTGTATGACGATTTGGACTTTCCGTACGCTCCTTCGAAAGGGGACAGAGTCATCCTCTCCGGAGAATACAATTTTGCGCCGGAGTATGGGGGAATAAGGTATGATTCTTTTGACTCTCAGCGAAGCGGAAAAGTTCCCAAGAGCGACAAGAGTCACGACTACATCTACAACAGCCTTATCTGGCAGCATTATTTCTACTTTGGAAAGGCTAAGCAATACATTCTTTCGGCAAGAGAAGCAAGGCAAAGCCGCAAATTCTACACGGATTTTTCCTGGGACGAGGCCCTTCGCGTATGGAGACCCGAAAACATCAGGGAAACGCTCCTTGAACGAAGAGTCGTTGCCCTTCAGTTCAGAATGGAAAACATGTGGGAAATGGACAAGGGCGGAGCTCCCTTCAACGCCTTCCCGACAATGAATGCCCGGTATCCAATGCGAGGTTACGGGGACGAATGGTCGGCATATCATATCATGGGACTTAGCGCCGAATACCGTTGGCCCATTGACCGGTTTGTAGATGGAGTGCTTTTCGACGAATATGCTATGCACGCCGAAAAGGTAAAAGAATTCAGCTTTGACCGATTCTACAATTCCTGGGGTTTCGGTATTCGCGTCAGGATGCCTGAATTATACCTTTTCCGTGCCCAGGTGGGCTTCCATGGGTTGCACGGGGTCAACCTGATTTTGACCATTGCGCCGGAATTCAAATAAAATCCCTGTAATCGACCTTTTTGCCGTCTAGAATGGCTTCAACGAGAGTGCTCCCCCGGTAGGTGAGTTTCAGCGAAAAGAAGGGCACGTCCTGATTTAGCAGGGAAAGAAAAATCATATCGCCATCCCAGTGGGGGAGCCTTACGACGTCTTCTTTCGGCACCCATTCCAGCACGCCTTCGTCACATTCCCGCACTGTTCCGCTAAATTCCTTGGACGTGAACAGGTGCATAAACTCTGTCTCGTTCATCCCGTCTGAAATGAAAGTGACAATGCCCCTGTATTTGGGGACGATGGTCAAGCCTGTTTCTTCGCGGGCTTCGCGAATAATGCAGTCTTCGGGAGACTCGTTTTCTTCGAATTTTCCGCCAATACCAATCCACTTGTCCTTGTTGATATCGTTTTTTTTCTTGATGCGGTGAAGCAGCAGGTATTTGCCGTCCTGCTCGATATAACAAAGGGAGGTGTTGATCACTTGGATGCCTTCCAGATAGAAATCAGGCTCTTGTTCTTGCGGGTGGCCAGCCAGAGGGTAGGCCAAATGAGAATCAAGTCGCGAATCAGGCTGGTCCAGGTTTCCGCCTTGTCGGCGGCACCTTCAATCTCGAAGCACCCGCAGGTGATGCCCAGGTCGTGGTAAAGCGCCCAGCCGAGGGCGATAATAAAGCTTACGAACATCCAGAATATGGCAAGGGCCGATTCCCGCACAAAGGGCGAAACAATCATGGCGAGTCCAAACCACAATTCAAATTGCGGATAGACGAGGGCGAAAAAGTTGTTCAGGAATTCCAGGTGAAGTGCCGGGAAAAACTGGTACTGTGCCACAAGAACCGCAAACTCATGAGGATTCTGGATCTTGAAAATCGAGGCAAAGATGAACATGCCGCCAATGCCGATACGGCAGAGGGTTTCCAGGGCGCGGATGGCGAAATCCTTTTGAATCTTGAAAGCGGGCACAATCAGGGCACCGCCAATAATCAGGGCACAAAGTCCCACCTGGATGTTGTAACGGTAAGCCTTGGGCCACAGGTCAATAAGCCATTCCTGGTCGGTAAAAGTCAGTATGGATTCCGGAAAGCTGATTTCGGCAACGCATACGGACACAAAGAAGGTGGCCACCAGCATCAAGATGCCAGAAATAATAGAACGCTTGCGATTCTGAGGCTGAAAACAATCAATCATTTCCGCCTCCTTCTAGAGAATATCCGCCGGTTTTTCCAGAATGTCCTGGGAACCGATCCAAGTGACAGACTTGGCATCATCTACGCGGATGTTATTCACAATTGCAAGTGCAATGCAAAAAAGAGCGATGCCAAGGAGAACAATCCAATTCAGGGATTTCAGGTAATTTTTACAGTAAAGGAAGATCTTGTTTTCTTTAATGCTCATGAAGAGCAATATACAAAAAAAGAACCTGCCATTTAGCGGGCTCTCTTTCGTCTTTCGTCTGTAGCCCGCTGTAGGCGGGCGTTCTTTCGTCTAACTAGTGCACTCCGTTGCCGTCGGCCACGTCGCAGGTCACGGGCTTCCCGTTCACTTCGAGCGCGAGAGCGTCGCAGAACACCGCGCCACCCTTCACGGAGAGCGCAATCTTCTCGAAGTCCTTCACCTTCAGTTCACGCGGTTCGCTGGGTGCTACACCCTTGAAGAGGGCGCGGTCACCGGGCTTTGCGTCTTCGGGCACGGAGACGAGCCTGCAGGTGTGTGCCTCGTTGTCGAGGTCGCCCGCAAAGAGCATTCCCTGGCTCATGATACCGCGGAGAGCGCTGGGCTTCAGGTTTGCGAACAACAGAATCTTCCTGTCCTTCAGTTCCTCGGCCTTGTAGCTGTTCTTGAGGCCACTGCAGATGGTGCGGAGTTCGCCTTCGCCGGCGTCCACCTTGAGCACGTAGAGGCTCGTGGCATCCGGATGGTCGGCCACTTCCTTGATCTGGGCTACGCGCATGTCCATGGCGGCGGGCACGTCAGCAGCCATCAGGGGCTTGTTCTGCTTGGGCTTGCTCTGGGCTTCCTGCTTCTTGACTTCTTCTTCGATGCGCGGGAAGAGCGGCTTGCCTTCGCCGAACGCTTCGCCACCCTTGAGGATACCCCAGGCGAGGTCGTCGGCGCTCTGGAACTTGCTGCCGATCATGGCGAGGCCTTCTTCTGCCTTGGCGGGGATTACCGGCCACAGCAGGCAAAGCGAGAGGCGCACGGCTTCGGCAGAAACGTAGAGAACAGTCGCGAGTTCGTCCTTGAGGGCCGGGTCTTTCGCAAGCTTCCACGGGGCCTTGACTTCGAGGTAGCGGTTGATGCTACGCACCAGCTGCATGATGGTCTCGATAGACTGGGAGAGGCGGGCCTGGGGCAGGCCTTCCTTGATTTCGGCAATTACCTTGTTCGCAAGGTCGATGACTTCCTTCTCGGCGTCACCGATGGAGGTCGCTGCGGGGAGCTTGCCTTCGAAGTTGTTGAGCACCAGGCGGTGCACGCGGTTCAGCACGTTACCGAGGTCGTTCGCGAGGTCGCTGTTGATGCGGCGCACAAAGGCGTCGTGGGTGAAGTTCGCGTCCTGGCCCACCACCATTTCGCGGGCGAGAAAATAGCGGAACGCGTCGATGCCATACTTTTCCATGTAGTCCATCGGGTTCACCACGTTGCCTGCGGACTTGCTCATCTTTTCGCCGCCGTTCACGAGCCACCAGCCGTGGGCCAAGATGTGCTGCGGGAGCGGTATGTCGAGAGCCATGAGCATGGTCGGCCAGTACACGCTGTGGGTGGTCAAGATGTCCTTACCGATGAGGTGGTAAGTGGCGGGCCAAATCGGCGTGCCGTCGGCATAAGTCTTGTGGAAGGCGGTGGAGGCGCTCACGTAGTTCAGGAGGGCGTCGAACCACACGTAGGTCACGTAGTCGGTGTCGAAGGGCAGCGGAATGCCCCAGCTGAGGCGTGCCTTCGGGCGGCTGATGCACAGGTCGTTCAGCGGCTGGCGCAGGAATCCGCGGATTTCGTTCCAGCGGTAGTCCGGCACGATCCAGTCCTTGTGGCTTTCCAAAAAGTCAATCAGCTTCTGCTGGTAAGAACTCATCTTGAAGAAGTAGTTCTTTTCCTTGAGCCATTCCACCGGGCGGTGGCTGATGGGATCGCACTTGTTCTCGTCAAGTTCGTCTTCGCCAAAAAAGCGTTCTTCGCCCACGGAGTACCAACCTTCGTATTCTTTCGAGTAAATTTCACCCTTGTCCCAGAGCTTCTGCAGGCATTCCTGCACAAAGGCCTTGTGTTCCGGCATCGTGGTGCGGATAAAGAAGTCGTTACTGATACCCATCTTCTTCCACAGGTCTTCGAAGCGATGGTAGTATTCGTCCACGTGTTCCTGCGGGGTCACTCCGCGCTTTTCGGCGGCGCGCTGAACCTTCTGGCCGTGTTCGTCGGTGCCGGTCAAGAAGAACGTCTGGTAGCCCAGAATCTTGTGGAAGCGGGTGAGGATGTCCGCGAGGACGGTCGTATAGGAATGCCCGATATGCGGGGCGTCATTCACGTAATAAATCGGGGTGGTAACGTAAAAATTTTTCATGGCTCCAAAGATAGAAATTAGATGAGAGAGGAAGTGTCATTGCGAGCACGAAGTGCGTGGCAATCTCTTAAAAACAGTCTATTAATGAACTCCAGTAACTTAAAATGTTTATATTTCCTCCAAAAAGAGGTATTTATGTCTTTCATGGATTTGGCTAAAAACCGTTATAGCTGCCGAGCATTCACTGCCCAGGCCGTAGAACCCGAAAAGCTCGCCCAGGTACTCGAGGCGGGCCGCCTGAGCCCGACGGCAATCAACGCTCAGCCCGTGACGGTGAAGGTCATCAAGTCTCCCGAGGCCCTGGAAAAGATCCGCGGCATTACCCGCATGGCCTATAACGCCCCCGTGGTGCTGATGGTCTGCTATGATGAACCCAAGTGTTACACCGCCGAAAAGTACAACGACAATTTCAACAGCGGCGTGATGGATGCAAGCATCGTCACCACTTCCATGATGATGCAGGCCACCGACCTCGGCCTTGCCACCCTCTGGGCCCGGGGTTTCAACGCTTCTGAAATTGAAAAGGCTTTTGGTTTTCCGAACAACTTAAAGCTAGCTTGCCTTTTGGATGTCGGCTATGCCGATTCCGAAAATGGGGGAGGCCCTTCGCCCAGGCATCCCGTACGCAAGAGCATGGAAGAATTTGCCGAAGCGTTGTAATTTCGTTTCACAGTAGATTAGAAAAAGTCCCAGACGCCATGTCCGGGACTTTTAAGTTTGGTGAGTGATTGCTTCGAGGCTTGTCGCCTCTCGCAATGACAAAATCTGGCGCAATTTCTAGTAACTAATAACTAGGAACTGCGCCGGAGGCGCTACACCTTCGGGAGCTGCGCGAGGCTCTTCGCGATGTCTTCATCGGTCGGGATGTAGTCGCTCATTTCGCCGTCGTTGAACTTCTGGTAGGCCACCATGTCGAAGTAACCCGTGCCGGTGAGGCCGAACACGATGTTCTTCGCCTCTCCGGATTCCTTGCACTTGAGGGCTTCGTCGATTGTCGCGCGGATGGCGTGGCTGGATTCAGGAGCCGGGAGAATGCCTTCGGTCTGGGCGAAGAGCTTGGCGGCTTCGAATACCTTGGTCTGTTCCACGGACGTTGCACGCATCAGACCCTGATCGTAGAGCTCAGAGAGGATGCTGCTCATGCCGTGATAACGCAGGCCGCCGGCGTGGTTGGCAGACGGGATGAAGCTAGATCCGAGAGTGTACATCTTGGCCAGCGGGCAAACCTTACCGGTATCACAGAAGTCGTAGGCGTACTTACCGCGAGTGAAGCTGGGGCAGCTTGCCGGTTCCACAGCGAGAATATCGTAGTCGGCTTCGCCACGGAGCTTCTGGCCGACGAACGGGCTAATAAGGCCACCGAGGTTGGAACCGCCGCCGGCGCAACCGATAATGAGGTCGGCCTTTACGCCCAGCTTGTCGAGGGCGGCCTTGGTTTCGAGACCGATCACGGACTGGTGCAGCAGCACCTGGTTCAGCACAGAACCGAGAACGTAGCGGTAACCCGGCTGCTTCACGGCGGCTTCCACGGCTTCGGAAATAGCGCAACCGAGGCTTCCGGTGGTGCCCGGGAATTCGGCATTGATTTTCTTACCGATGTCGGTGGTCATGGAAGGCGACGGCGTCACGGAGGCACCGTAGGTGCGCATCACTTCGCGGCGGAACGGCTTCTGTTCGTAGGAGACCTTCACCATATAGACCTGGCAGTCGATGCCAAAGAAGGCGGATGCCATGGAAAGGGCAGTGCCCCACTGGCCAGCACCCGTTTCGGTGGTCACGCCCTTAAGGCCCTGCTGCTTGGCGTAGTAGGCCTGAGCGATGGCGGAGTTCAGCTTGTGGCTACCGCTGGTGTTGTTGCCTTCGAACTTGTAGTAGATGTGGGCCGGAGTGCCGAGAGCCTGCTCCAAGAAATAGGCACGAACCAGCGGCGATGGACGATACATCTTGTAGAACGTGAGGATGTCTTCGGGAATAGGAATGTACGGGGTTTCGTTGTCCAGTTCCTGCTTGATAAGTTCGTCGCAGAACACGGGCTGCAGGTCTTCGAAAGTTACGGGCTTGCCAGTTCCCGGATTCAGGAGCGGTGCAGGCTTCTTCTTCATATCGGCACGGACGTTGTACCATGCCTTGGGGAGTTCGTTTTCGTCGAGGTAAGTCTTGACCTGGCCGTCGAGCTTGAGCGAGTTTCTCATGGGTGTTCCTTTGTTTGTGGTCTATCACCAATTTTTGCAAGCACAATATATTTAATGGCAAACCCATTGGCAAATCCATGACTTCAAAACTATATGAAAAAGGCCGCCAAAAGGCGACCTAAGCACTTGACAAAAAATGTAAAGCCTAGTTGTGGCTGAACATATACTTGCTCTTATAGTAGGTCTTCATCTCGTTGATGCTCTGGAATGCACCGTTACGAAGTGCTGCCCTGACTTCAGGGTCAGAACGGACCATCTTGTTGATTTCGGCATCGATATCCTTGAAGAACAGGTCGTTGCTGGCCATGTCCACATGGTCCTGGCTGTAGTCAGCATGGTAACGGCGTTCCAAAAGCTGGAACAGTTCGGTCTGGCAGGCGTTCTCAGGAGGTTCCCGCTTGGCCACCGGCATGTAGCATTTCTGGATGTATTCCTTTTTCATGGAAATAATCATCTCATCGATGGCAGGAATGTTGTGGTCTTCATCGTGGTCGGCAAGGCTGGCTTTAGGGGCCTTGACAGAGGAACAGCCCATCAAAATGGCTGCGATAAGCATGAACACGACCAACGAGATTTTTTTCATTATTTCTCCTTTTTTTCCCGCTTAAATTATGTATCAAAAGATATCTTTATATTGATCCAATTTGTAGTCCAAAGTTGTAATAAAATATCAACAAAAAGCCAAAAAAGAAAAATAAAAGTTTTGTGAGGGCTTTTTGAAAACTCTTGCTGTGACGCCCGTCACACGACCAGCCCTCCGTGCCTAGATGACATTCCTCGAGCCCAGAGCCACACACCTCACACCTCAAAGCGAAGCGACCTCACACTCCGATCCTCGCGGCTCGAACCTCGAACCCCTAAAACAGCGTCGGTTTGAACCGGTAATACCACTTCATGGGGTCGATGACCCTGTACTTCACATTCCCGATGCGCTTGTCACCGTTGGGGTCGATAAGCCCTGTCACAATGTGGGCGTGGGGTCCGGTGGTGTGTCCTGTTACACCTACGGTAGCGATGGGGTCTCCCTGCATCACGTCCTGTCCATCAAGATAAAGCAACTGGTCGCAGTGCATGAACAAGATAACGTCTTTTTGCCGAACAAGTCCGATGATGATTCCGCCTCGTTCGTCTTTGCTGGTCCAGGCTTTGGCGGCAAATGGCGCAAGGATACGGGCCCCTTGGCGGCTTGCCAAATCGATACCGTTGTGCTGCCGGAATTCCTTGGTCTGTTTTTCGTGGTAAAACTCCGTAATGTAGGCAATAGAGTCCGAAACAATGGATGTCCAATACCTCCAGGCGTTGCCGATAGAATCCGAAGCCGTACTTTCGATGTATTCGGGCTTGGAAAATTTGACTACGGTTCCTTCTGGGGGAATATTCCTGTCGTTTGCAAGGCCCAGGTCTTCTGGGTAGCCATTTTCTTTCAAGGTCTCCTGCACATACTGCTTGACCATTTTCTCGTCGGTAATCACGGACATAAATCGTCCGATGGCGTAGCGAGCGAGCCTCTGCATGGATTCCTTGCCGTCAAAGGTGTATTCGAATGACGGTGCAAGGGAAAGCCTATCCCGTTCCGAATTCCGTTCCCGCACATGGGAAATGCCAACATCGACGGTGGAGGGAATCAAGAAGGGGATTGCCACAACGGCAAGCACAAAGAGCAAGAAAAAATTCCTGAAAAACCTGAAGAACCCATCGAGAGGATTTTTTTTCAGGATCTCCGCCTTGAACAGCAGCGTCAGGGCCTTGGCAAAACGCTTTGGCTTCTTTGTCCAGTCAATTTTTCGAATTTCCCGACAACCCGAGTAGGACTTTTTGACAGCTTCGCTTGCATCCCTGTATCGACGCCTGTCCGGCATTCCCTTGATAAGCCAGACCAAAGCGCGTTTCCGCAAAAAAGAGTAGTCCTGCAAATAGGCGGAGGCCGCTTCCCGGTTACCGCCAGCGATTATGACCACCTTCGCAATTTCCGCAATCCGCTTGAATTGCGCATTGGAAAGTTCGTCGGGCAAGATTGCAAAAATAAAAGGGACAATAGAACGAACCGCTTCCAGGTTGCGGTAAAAAATCCTGAAGTTGAGCTCCGCGTCCAGTCCCATTTCCTTGCTGAGTCGAAATACCAGGCCTTCCTTGGAATCACGGATAAATTCGATTTCTTCGCCAGTAAGTTTTCTCTTGAAGAATGTTCTTAGATGGTTACCCGGAAAAAGGGACTTGTGGGAAAAGTCCATAATAACGAAAGGAGCGCCAGCGTTCAGGGCTAGCGCTACTTTGTCAATGGATTCAGAATCTACCTGGTCGCCAGGGAAGGCAATTAAGCCCAGCCCGCCTTGTTTACACAGGTAGTCCAGGACTTTTCTCTGCATGGGGAACTATGCCTTGGCAGTGCCCCTGGGGTAAGAAAAGCCTGCGGGGGGAGCGGCAATGAACTTGTCGATCTGGATGTGCAGCTCTTCGGAAGTAGATGCAGGGTTGAAGAAAATTTCCTGATTGCGGTTGGCGTTACGGCCCTTCAGGGATTCGTTGCGACGGCCACGGGCGACAAAAGCCGTGGGCAAAACCTCGAGGGAGGGGAGAAGCCCAAAGTAGCGGAAGAGGCTGAAGTTCTTCTGCCAGGTGGACTTTTCGGCCAAGAGGGCGAAAGCACCTTCGAGAATGGTCTTGGACTGCAGCAAATCGTCAGAAGTGATGGTCAGGAGTTCGTGACCGGAGGGGAAATTGTTGACGAAATTGGCGTAGTCGCCCTTCAGATAGTTGGCATCGCAAAGAAATACGAATTTCATAGACCTTACCAGTTGTGATGGTGTTTTTTTCAAAATTTAGGTGGAATTTAGCAAATTAATCACTATTTGTCATTGTTTTTGCGCCGTTGCGCCCTCTAACGCCGAACATGTCAAAAAGCGATTCACAAGGGTGGATTCTGTAACTTGTTGATTATCAACGAGTTACGAATTTACACTCCCAGAATAATTCTGAAAACGCCATTTTTTTGCAAAAAAAAGCGGTTTTTGAGAAAAAAAGGCCCAAAAAACTTTATATTTGGTGACTGTTATCACATTGGAAAGCAGGATTTTCATGGGAAACATCCTGCAGATGGAATTATGGGAGAACATCGATGAAACGTAAAAATTGGCCTATTACAGCTTTGTTTGCTTCTGCGGGCATTCTTGCCTCTGTGGTTATTGCACAAGAAGCCGGAGCTGATGCGGCAGCTGTAGAGAACAACGCTCCGTCCGTGAACGGGATTCCGGGTGAATCCATTCAAGAGGGCGGAAAGTTCGCAACGATTAAACTTGACCAGTACGTGTCCGACGACATGGACAAGCCTGCACAGATCAAGTGGGCGGTGTCTGGCAACAAGAGCCTGAAGGTGACTATTTCCGGCGACCGTGTAGCCACAATCGCGGTTCCGGACCAATACTGGAACGGTTCTGAAGACATTACTTTCGCGGCAACCGACACCAAAGGAGCTGTCGGTTCCGAGACGGTGAACTTCTCCGTCGAGTCCGTGAACAACCCGCCCGTAGTGAAGGCCATTGCCGACCAGACTATCGACGAGGGTAAGCAGTTCACCAAGATCAAGCTCGACGATTTTGTCGAAGACCCGGACCACCCGAAGAATCAGATTCTTTGGGAAACGGACATCCAACCGGTGGGCAAGGATCAGGCTGAAGGCGACCTGAACGTGGAGATCGACAACAACCGAATTGCCACCATCTTGATTCCCGATACCAACTGGTACGGTGCGGCCAAGATCAAGTTCACGGCCACCGACGGCGAATATGCCAGCGATTCCAAGACGGCTACATTCACGGTGAAGGCCATCAACGACGCTCCGGTGCTCCAGAAGATTCCCGACCAGACCATCGAAGAAAAGAACGAATTCGAGCAGATTTCCCTGACCGATTTCATTTCCGATGTGGATAACGATGTTTCCACCATCAAGTGGGCTGCCTCTGGCAACAAGGACTTGAAAGTGAAGATTGACAAGTCCGGTTCTGCCACAATTTCTACTCCCAACGAATTGTGGAACGGTGCCGAGACCATCACCTGGACGGCGACCGACCCCGCCGGTGCGTCCGTCAACACCAGTTCCAAGTTCACAGTCAAGTCCATCAACGATCCTCCGGAGTTCGTGAAGGACGTTCCCGAACAGACTATCGAAGAAAAGCAGGAATTCAAGCCTATTGACCTGAGCGTTTTGGTCAAGGACCTGGACCACAAGTTCGAGGAACTGAAGTGGACCGTCTCTGGCACCAAGGATCTTAAGGTAACGGTCAACGGCAAGCAGGCGACTATCGCCATTCCCAACAAGTATTGGAACGGCTCTGAAACCGCCAAGTTCAAGGTCTGCGACCCCGAAAAGGCATGCGCAGAATCCGAAGCCTCCTTTACGGTTAACTCCGTCAATGACAAGCCCGAGTTCGTCAAGGACATCGAAGGCCAGACCATCGAAGAAAAGAAGACCTTCGGCAAGATCAAGCTGGACGAATTCGTGAAGGATGCCGACCACAAGAATTCCGAACTCTCCTGGGAAGCAAACGTGAAGCACGACGGCAAGGAACCGGAAACGGGAACCCTGCAGGTGAACATCGACGAAAACCACGTGGCCTCTGTGGAAATTCCGGACAAGTACTGGAACGGTTCTGCAACCATCACGTTCATTTGTACTGACCCTGAAGGCGCTTCTATCAAGAAGGACGCCAAGTTCACGGTGAAGTCCATCAACGACGTGCCCGTGTTCAAGAAGATTCCTGACCAGACTATCGAAGAAAAGAGCGAACTCTCTTCTATCGTTCTCGACGAATTTGTCAGCGATGCCGACCACGACCTGTCCAAGCTCAAGTTCGAAGTGACTGGCAACAAGGACATCAAAGTGAACATCAACGCCAAGACTCGCGAAGTTTCCTTCAAGACTCCGAACGAACTCTGGAACGGTTCTGAAACCCTGACCTTCACGGCTACCGACCCCGAAGGCGGCAAGGCTTCTTCTACCATGAAGCTCACGGTCAAGTCTATCAACGATCCTCCGGTCATGAAGGATATTCCGGAACAGACCATCAAAGAAAAGCAGGATTTCAAGCCTGTCGAACTGAGCAAGTTCGTCGAAGACCTGGATCACCCCGCCGACAAGCTCAAGTGGACCGTCAGCGGAAACCGCGAACTGAAGGTCAATGTGGACCCGAAGCAGGTGATGACCATTACTCCTCCTTCCAAGCACTGGAACGGCTCTGAAACCTTGACCATCAAGGTGACCGACCCCGAAGGCGCAACGGACGAACGCTCCGTGGCATACACTGTAGAATCTGTTAACGACGTGCCCGAATTTACCAAGCAGGTCGTTGCTCAGACCATCAAGGAAAAAGAACAGTTCCAGCCCATCAAGCTTGGCGAAATGATCAAGGACGCCGACCACAAGATGAGCGAACTTACCATCACCACCGACGTGAAGCCCGCTCCCGGCTCCAAGAAGAAGGAATCCGGCCTCACCGTCGAAGTGGACGCCCAGATGGTGGCCAAAATTATTATTCCCAACAAGCTCTGGAACGGTTCTGACGAAATTACCTTCACGGTAGCCGACCCCGAAGGTGCAACTGCAACCTCCAAGGCTGTGTTCACGGTGAACTCCGTCAATGACGTGCCCGTGCTCAAGAAGATTCCGGACCAGATGATTGACGAAAAGGGCGAATTTGTCGCCATCAACCTTGCCGAACTGGCAAGCGATGCCGACCACGAGTTCTCCCAGCTGAAGTGGGCCGTTACCGGCAATAAGGACCTGAAGATTTCTATCGACAAGGCCGGCATGGTGACCATCAAGACCCCGAACCCGCTGTGGAACGGTTCCGAGAAGGTGACCTTCACGGTGACCGACCCCGAAGGCGCTTCTGCCAAGTCCGACGCCGTATTCACGGTCAAGTCCATCAACGATCCTCCGGTCATGAAGGATATCGCAAGCCAGACCATCAAGGAAAAGGCTGAATTCAAGCCTATCGAGCTGAACAACTTTGTAGAAGACAAGGACCACGACAAGGCCAACCTCAAGTGGACCTTCAGTGGCCAGAAGGACTTGAAGGTCAACATCGACAACAAGCATGTGGCCACCGTCAAGGCTCCGTCCAAGTTCTGGAACGGTTCTGAATCCATCAAGTTCACGGTGACCGACCCCGAAGGGGCCTCAGACAACCGCGTGGTGACTTTCACTGCCGAATCTGTAAACGACCTGCCGGTGTTCACCAAGCCCATCAAGGACCAGACCATCCAGGAAAAGCGTGAATTTGCCATCATCAGCCTGAACGACATCGTAAACGATCCGGACCACAAGCCCGAACAGCTCAGCTGGTCCTTCGACGTGAAACCCGGCAAGGGCTCTCCGAAGGGTTACGCCCCGCAGCTCGCCGTGACTGTCGATGACAAGCGCATGGCAAAGATTGTCATTCCCGAAAAGAACTGGCATGGCGAAGAAGTCATCACCTTTACGGTCACCGACCCCGAAGGCGGCAAGGCCAGCTGCACAGCTACCTTTACGGTAAGCTCCGTGAACGACGCCCCGACCATCGGCAAGATCAAGGACCAGACCATCGCCGAAAAGGCTGCCTTTGCCTCTATCAATTTGGCTGAACTGGTGAAGGATCCCGACCATCCGTTTGAAAAGCTCAAGATTGACGTTTCTGGCAACAAGGACCTGAAGGTGAACGTTTCCAAGGCAGGGGAGGTGACCATCAATACCCCGAACCCGCTGTGGAACGGTTCTGAAAAGCTCACCTTTACGGTGACCGACCCCGAAGGTGCCAAGGCTTCTACTACCGCAGCCTTCACGGTGAATTCCGTGAACGATCCTCCGATCATGAAGGACATTGCTGACCAGTCCATCAAGGAAAAGGGTCAGTTCAAGGCCATCGAGCTGGACAACTTCGTAGAAGACCTGGATCACCCGAAGAACAAGCTGAAATGGAAGATTGAAGGTGCAAAGGAACTGAAGGTGGCTATGGACGGTTCTCACAAGGTAACCGTTACCACTCCGAACCCCAACTGGCATGGTGAAGAAACCGTCAAGTTCACGGTGACCGACCCCGAAGGCGCTTCTGACAGCCGTAGCGTCAAGTTTGCGGTGGAATCCGTCAACGACGCTCCTGTGTTCGTGAAGGAACTGAAGAGCCAGTCCATCGACGAAAAGAAGCAGTTTGCCACCATCAAGCTGGACGACCTGGTAAATGACCCTGACCACAAGAAGTCTGAACTGGCCTGGTCCTTCGATGTGAAGGCCGCTGGCGCAAAGGCAGCTCCCAAGAAGGGCAAGAAGGGCGCCAAGGAAGAATCCGCTCCTCAGGGTGCAGGCCTTGAAGTGAAGGTGGACAACAACCGCGTGGCTACCATTGCCATTCCGGATAAGCTCTGGAACGGTTCTGCCAACATTACCTTCACGGTTACCGACCCCGATGGCGCAAAGGCTAGCAAGACCGCTACCTTCGAAGTCAAGTCCATCAACGACGTGCCCAAGATTTCTGACAAGGCCCCGAAGGGTGAAACCATCCGCGAAGGCGGCAAGTTCAAGCCCATCGACCTTTCTACCATGGCCTCTGACCCGGATCATCCGGCCTCCAGCCTCAAGTGGACCATCTCCGGTAACAAGCAACTGAAGGTGAACCAGAAGAAGGACAACACTGTAGAAATCCTGACACCCGATGCCCAGTGGCACGGCAAGGAAACCCTGACCTTCACGGTCACGGACCCCGAAGGCGCTTCCGCCAGCCACAAGATGGACTTCGAAGCGACCCGCGTGAACGACGCTCCGGTCATCGCCAAGCAGATTCCCAACCAGAAAATCAAGGAGAAGGAATCCTTCCAGTTGATTAAGCTGGACGAATTCGTGAAGGATCCGGACAACAAGCCTAATGAGTTGACCTGGACCATCGCCGGCAACAAGAAGCTGAAAGCCGATATTTCTCCGAGCCGTATCCTTACGGTGTCTGCTCCGGACAAGTATTTCTGGTGCGCTCCCGAGACCATGACCCTTACGGTGAAAGACCCCGACGGCGCTTCGGCCTCCCAGACGGTGACCTTCGAAATCACCTCCGTCAACGACGCTCCGGTCATGAAGGACATTCCTGGCCAGAAGATCAAGGAAAAGGGTGAATTCAAGGATATCGAACTCTCCAAGTTCGTCTCCGACCCTGACCACAAGATTGAACAGCTCAGCTGGACGGTGAAGGTGGAAAAGATTGGCGGTGCCAAGGCCGCTCCTGCCAAGAAGGCTCCTGCCAAGAAGGGTAAGGGCAAGAAGGGCAAGGGTGCCAAGGAAGAACCCGCTGCCGAAGAAAAGGCCGCCCCGCAAGACGAATTCGTTGTGGAAGTGGACAAGAAGGCTATCGCCCACATCAAGCTTCCCAACAAGTACTGGAACGGCGAACGCAACGTGACCTTTATTGCCAAGGACCCCGAAGGTGCCGAGGCCTCCAAGACGGTGAACTTCAAGGTTGAATCTGTCAACGATGCTCCTGAAATCAAGCAGATTCCCACCCAGTCCATCAAGGAAAAGGAATCCTTCAAGCCTATCGATCTTGCCCAGTATGTGTCTGATCCTGACCACAAAATCGAACAGCTCAAGTTCGAAATCGGCAATACCCGTTTCTTGAAGGCCTCTGTCAATGCCAAGCACCAGCTGGTGGTGACCACGCCCGACAAGTTCTGGAACGGCAACGAGAAGATTGCCCTGAACGTCATTGACCCCGAAGGAGCCAAGGCTTCTCAGCAGATCCTCTTCGAAGTGTCTCCGGTGAACGACGCACCTGTGGTGACCAAGATTCCTGGCCAGAAGATCAAGGAACGCGAAAAGTTCGAACCGGTTGACCTGTCCAAGGTGGCTACCGACCCGGATAACAAGCCTGCCGAACTCAAGTGGAGCGTTTCCGGAAACAAGGATTTGAAGGTGGAAGTGAAGGGCTCCCGCGCTATGGTGGTGACCCCGAACCCCAACTGGAACGGCAAGGAAACGGTGAAGTTCACCGTGGCTGACCCGGCCGGTGCCAAGGCTTCTGCCGAGGCTACCTTCGAGGTGACTCCGGTGAACGATCCTCCGGTACTGAAGCCCGTACAGCCCTTCGTCATCGACGAAAAGAAGAGCTTCGCTCCTGTGGACTTCTCCAAGTTCGTGAGCGACCCGGACAACAAACTGGAAGAACTGACCTGGACTCTGGACGACGCCGAGCCCGCATCCAAGGCCGCTCCTGCCAAGGGTAAGGGCAAGAAGGGCAAGGCCGCCAAGGGCGGCAAGGCAAAGGCCTCTACGGTCAAGCACGACTTGATTTTCAACATCGACGACAAGGGCGTGCTTACTGTCGAAGTCCCGAACAAGTACTGGAACGGTACCGAAACGGTGGCCGTGAACGCCTTTGACCCCTCCGGCGAAAAGGCGACCGTGAATGTGAAGTTCACCGTGAAGCCCGTCAACGATGCTCCTATGGTCAAGGAAATTCCTGGCCAGGAAATCGAAGAAGGCAAGCCCTTCAAGGCTATCAAGCTCGACCAGTATGTGGAAGACCCGGATAACAAACCCCACGAGATCAAGTGGAAGGTTGCCGGTGCCAAGAACCTGGATGTGAAGATTTCTGGCGGTCGCGAAGCCGTGATCAAGCCCAAGAAGCAGGATTGGTCCGGTGACGAAACCCTTATCTTCACTGCCACTGACCCGGCAGGAGCCTCTGACAAGGCCATGGCCAAGTTTGTGGTGAAGCATGTGAACAAGGCCCCGATTATGCGCGACATTCCTGATTTCACTATCAAGGAAGACGACAACAAGGGCGTTGTGGCCACCATCAAGCTCGACCAGTATGCCCGCGACCCGGATCACCGCTTCGACGAACTGAAGTGGACTTTCACCGGCAACAAGTATCTTGACGTGAAGTACGACAAGTTCAAGAAGACCGTTACCATTTCTCAGCCTCACGAAGACTGGTCCGGCAAGCCGGAACGCATCACCTTCGCCGTGGTTGACCCCGATGGTGCCAAGGCTTCTAAGACGGCCACCTTCACCGTGATTGCCGTGAACGATCCGCCGAAGGCCCGTTCTCAGACCTACGTGACCAGGGAAGGGGAGACCTTGAAGGTTTCTGCTTCTGACGGTCTCCTGTCTGGCGTGACCGACCCGGATAACGAGAAGCCTGTTTCCGCACAGATCGTGCAGAAGCCCCATAACGGAAAGATTGACCTGAACGAACGCGACGGTTCTTTCACCTACATTCCGAACAAGGGATTCTCCGGTCTCGACGAATTCACCTACAAGGTGAAGGATCCGGGTGGACTCTACTCCAAGCCCGAAACGGCAGAAATCAACGTGACTTTCAAGATGAAGGATTTGCGTGGTGGCGCCGAACCGGCTGTAAAGAAGGATGAGCCTAAGGACGACGAAGACAAGAAGTCCAACAAGAAGGACAAGAAGAAGGATAAGAAGAAAGGCAAGAAGGGCAAGAAGCGCTAGTCGCTGACACCCTTTGTCATCCTCGCGACCTTAATTGTCATCTCCGCGACCTGTGGTGAGCGAAGTCGAACCAAGGCGGGGATTCGCTAGCAAAAAAATCCCGCAGAAATGCGGGATTTTTTGTATGCCGTCATGGCGAACCACGACACGCCATCTAGGTTCCAGCGCGTGGCCGGAATGACGCAGGTAGACGTCATGGCGTGCCACGACACGCCATCTAGGTTCCGGCTCGTGGGCCGGAATGACGTCGGTGTGAACATTATGGCGTGGTTGACGTGCGTTTTACTGCACTACGGACTGGACCGTTCCATCGGAGAGGCGGGTGGTTATGAGGTCGCCGGCCTTGACCTGAGCCTTGCTCCGGATGAACTTGCCGTTTGCATCCAGGGTGAAGGAATACCCCCTGGCAAGGGCGGTTTCCGGGCTTGCGCTCTTGACTTTCAGCTCCGTAATTTCGAACTTGGCCTTTTCCAAATCCAGAATCTTGCGGGAACCCTGCTTTAGGCCTTCTTCGTTTCGGGAGACCCGCTGGGATTCGTTCCGCAAAATAAACTGGACCTCTTTGGCCAAAGATGTTCCCTTGATGGCCAGTCCGGATTTTTCCTGCTGGATTCGGCCAAAGACGGCCTGCTGCAGGGAATGGGCTAGACCCGAAAGTTCTTCCCTGGTTTCGGACAGGAGCGTCTTGGCGCTGTCCTGGATGCCACTCACCATAGTCAGCATGGCCTGCCAGCTTTCAGTCATCCGCTCCACCAGGCGCTTTGCGCAATCTGTCGGCGTGATACACGAAAGGTAGGCCACTTCGTCCAGCAGGCTCTTGTCGATTTCGTGCCCGATGCCCGTAAAGACCGGAACGGGGTAGTTCGCCACGGCACGGCACAGGGCTTCGCTGTCAAAGTAGTTCAGGTCCGTCTTGGAACCGCCACCACGGACAATGCACACCACATCGATTTCAGGATCCTGTAGCAATCGTTCAAGAGATGCAAGGATGGTGGATTCCGTCTCATTCCCCTGCATCTTGGCGTATTCGGTCCGGACCTTGAAGGCAAAGGGAGAGGCATCAAGCCGGGTGGTGAAATCCTTGTAGGCTGCGGTGGATTCGCCGGTAATGAGACCCACATGGAGCGGGGTAGGGGGCAGTTCCAGTTCGGCATTCTTGTGGAGGAGCCCCTCTTCGGTCAATTTTTTCAAGATGGCCTGCCTGGTAATGGCAAGTTCCCCGATGGTGTAGACCGGGTCGATGTCCAGAATCTGGGCCTGGAATTTGCCCAGGGTAATGTATAAATCCGCCTGGACCAGGAAACAGACCTTGATCTGTTCCCGCAGGGTAAAAGGCTTGGCCGCATTTTCGGCCTTTTGGCAGATGGCCGCGTATTTGGGGATAAAGCAGGTCAGGGGGAGGGTAGCCACGGGTTTCACGTTGCCTTCTTCGTATTCGGCGATGCTCAGGTAAACCACACGCTCCTTGACGGTCATTTGCGTAATGACGCCGTGGACCCATACCGCAGGGGTTTCCGTCAATTTCCGCTTGACAGATTGCAGGTATTTGCCGACAGAAAAGGATTTTATGGGCTGGTCCATATTTTTTTCAATTTGTTACACCCCAAAAGATAATTTTTTTTATTTTATCAAAGTAGATAGATTTAAATGTCCTAGGAGAAACAATGAAATCTTTATTTTTTGTCTCTGGCCTGGTGGCGCTTGCCCTGGTGGGCTGCGCCGCCAACCAGCATGCTTTGAGCCGTTCCATGGAACAGACCGAAGGTACCCGTGCCGTAGCTACCGAAATCAAGGCAGATTCTGCCACCGTCGAAAGCGCCAATGCCCACCTGGATTCTGCAAAGGCCTACATGGAACAGAAAAAGGCCCAGGAAGCCCTGGCTGCCTTCGAGGCTAGCCGCCTGGAATACCGCCTGGCCATGCTCCGCGCCGAACGAGATTCCATTAAGGCCGAAGACGAACGCGTCGAAGCCGAACTCCGCGCCGATGTGGAACGCAAGCTTCTTTATCAGAACATTTTGGACAACGAAAACAAGGAGGCCAAGTAATGAAGACTCTTAAGTTCTTGACCGCCGCCGCCCTGGTTGCCTCGTTTGCCTATGCCGCCGATGCCGCAGCCCCCGCCGAAGTGACAAAGGCCGCTGAGCCTGCCGAAGCGCCGGCAGCAGAAAAGGCTGCACCTGCCGACACCAGCAAAAAAGCCGAACCTACCGTCTATGACGTTTGCATGGATTCCCTGAACGCCCTCGAGGCGAAAATCCCTGCAAATGCCTGGAATACAAAGCTTACCCTCCTCGAAGCCAAGGCAAGGGCGTCTGACATCCAGAACGAACTGAAAAAGAACCCCAAGGCAAATGTGAAGGCCATGGGGGACAACTGCCTTCTGTATGCCGAAATCATCAAGACAGAAATCGAGGTCCAGGAACGCCGTACCCACATTTCGGAAAACTGGGAAAAGCGTAACGCCACCAACCGTTCTATCGAAACCATCCAGGAACAGATTGCCAATGCCCGCAGTGGCAAGGTCTCTAACCTGGCGGCAGACTTGGAAGCCGAAAAGCAGAGGCTTGCCCAGACCAAGGACGCCATGAAGGAACAGGAAGCAAAACTCCAGGCCGAAATGCAGCAGAACCGCGACAAGTTCCTGGCAGAAGCTGCCGAACGCGAAGCCGCCCTGAAGGCCGCCGGCGAACGCGAAGCCGACCTGCAGAAACAGCTGGAAGCAGAACGCCTGGCCCTGGAAGCCGAAAAGAAGGCCCTTGCCGAAGAACGGGCCAAGGCCGAAGCCCGCCAGAAGGAGGCCATGAACAAGCTGAACGAACTCCAGTCCAAGCTGATTCAGGTCTCCCAAGATGCCCGCGGCATTATCCTTTCCATGAGCGATATCCTCTTCGATGTGGACAAGGCTACCCTGAAACAGGACTTGAAGACAAGCCTTGCCAAGGTGGCGGGAATCCTTACCGTTTACCAGCAGTTCAACGTGTCCATCGAAGGAAACACCGACAACACTGGCTCTGCTGAACACAACATGAAGCTTTCCCAGCAGCGCGCTGACAACGTGATGAACTTCCTTGTAGAACAGGGAATCGACGCCAGCCGCCTGACCGCCAAGGGTCTCGGCATGACCATGCCCATTGCGGACAATTCCACCAAGGAAGGCCGCCAGAAGAATCGCCGTGTAGATTTGGTGATCCAGGACAAGGTGCTGCAGGAATCCGCCGAACCCGAAAAAGCTCCGGAACAGAAGTAACATGTCCAAGACCGTATCCGCCATGGAAGCAAGGCAGAACTTCGGTTCGCTCCTGAACCAGGTGTCCTTGCAGAAAGAGGAAGTCGTTATCGAGCGGGCTGGGAAACCCCTGGCTAAGCTCGTGGACGTAGATTCCGGCATGTCCGGAAAACTGGATTTCAGGGATATCAGTAAACTGCCCAACGCCATCTGGGAAAAGTGATTCCGTTCAAGTCTCCAGAATTAAAAGACAGGGAGGCCGCGGCAAAAGCCGTGGCCGCCTCTGGCTATATCGGGAGCGACGCCTGCTTTACAAACGTCTATCTGCTCCGCAAAAAGTATGGCACGCAGGTTGCTCTGCAAGACGGATTTCTTTTCCGCTACTACAACGGACAGGGGAGTCGCCGGGGCTATGCGTTTCCGCTAGGGGAGGGCGATGTGTCGGCGGCGCTCAAGTGGATAGCAGACGATGCTCGGGCAACGGGCCGTCCGCTGGAATTCTGCCTTGTGGACGAGCCCCGGGCACAGATTTTGCGGGAATATTTCAATGCGAATTGCGTCGTCGAAACGGATGGATTTTCTGGCAAGGAAAGCGCCGGGCCTCTACTCCATTTCGAAAACAATCGGGGTGACAGCGATTACATCTATTCCGCCGAGGGTCTCGCGACGCTCGCGGGTAACCAGTACCGCAAAAAACGCAACCACGTTTCGCGATTCAACCGCACTTATGGGCAGTTTGAACTGCAAGAAATCACCGCTGAAAATGCCGGCGTCGCGCTGGAAATCGAAAAGTCATGGCTTAAGTCTGTCGCCGGAGATTCCGCCTGCGAGCCGACCTGCGAATGCGAAGAGGCCGCTCGTGCCGAATGTTCCGAAGACGAAATGTCCCGTATGGCGGAATATTGCGCTATCGTGGAAGCGCTGGAAAACTTCGACGCACTTGGCATGAAGGGGGCCGTGCTGTATGTCGAAGGGAAGCCCGTCGGCATGACGATGGCTTCCGAGATTGCTCCCGGCGCATGGGACATCCATTTCGAGAAAGTCATCGGAGAATACGCGGACAATGGCGGGTATGCCGTCATCAACAAGATGTTTGCCGAACGCCTGGTGGCCAACGGTGCAAAATTCATCAACCGCGAAGAGGATATCAATATTGAAGGCCTCCGCAAGGCAAAACTCTCGTACTACCCGCTGACGATTCTCGACAAAACACACGTTTCGTGTCATCCCCGCGACCCACAATGTCATCCCCGCGACCCACAATGTCATCCCCGCGACCTTACGTGTCATCCCCGCGACCTTACTTGTCATCCCCGCGACCTTACGTGTCATCCCCGCGAAGGCGGGGATCTCCTAGACTAATATGCTTTCAAGTCTTTTAACAAAAAAACAATGTGCCTCCTGCAAGTTCTGCTGTTCTTTCCGGCGTCAGAGCCTCTGGGAAACACCGCTTTTCCCGCCCGAAATCGCAGAAAAACTGAGCAAGGCGAACGAATATGGCGTGGTGGGGGAGTTCCGCACAGTTGATGACCCGCAAAAATCCTGCGCGGGTCGCCTCGTTCTCGAAAACAATTACCGTACCGCCGATCCCGAAGAAGAGGTTCCCTGCACCTTCCTGGACCCGGAACGCGGTTGCATCCTAAAGCCCGAAGACAAGCCCTTCGACTGTTCCATCTGGCCACTCCGCATCATGAATAAAGACGGCGAACTCGTCATCGCGCTTACGCCCACATGCCCGAGCATCGGTGCGGTTCCAAACCAAGCTCTTACCGAACTTGTAAAATCTGGTCTCGGCGAAAAGATTCTTGAATACGCAAAAGAGCATCCTTACATCATAAAGGAATATCGGGCCGGTTTTCCGATTATTTATCTTTAGTTCGTGAACAACAATCCCTTCGAACTTCTCAAGACAAGCGACAAGAGCAAGGCCCGCCGTGGACGCATCCACACGGCCCATGGCACAATCGAGACGCCGATTTTTATGCCGGTGGGAACCCTTGCCAGCGTGAAGGGACTTTCAACCCGGGACCTGCGCGAAATGCAGGCGCAAATCATTCTCGCGAACACCTACCACCTGTACTTGCGACCGGGCACCAAGCTCATTGCCGAAGCGGGCGGCGTGCAAAAGTTCATGGGCTGGAACGGCCCCATGCTCACTGACAGCGGAGGATTCCAGGTCTGGAGCCTCAAGGATTTTCGCCACATCTCCGAAGACGGAGTGGAATTCCAGAGCCTGCTGGACGGCAGCCGCCACAAGTTCACGCCCGAATCCGTGATGCAGGCCCAGCGAGAAATCGGCGCCGACATCATCATGGCTTTTGACGAATGCACGCCTTACCCGAGCACCGTCGAGGAGGCCTCGCACTCGCTGGACCTGACGCTCAAATGGACCCGCCGCGCCATGGACTGGCTCAGCGAAAATCCGCCGCTCCACGGCTACCCGCAATACTTTTTCGGGATTGTGCAGGGCGGCATGCACAAGGAACTCCGAAAAAAATCCATCGAGGCTCTCAAGGAACTCGCTCCCGACGGCTACGCCATGGGTGGCCTTTCTGTAGGCGAACCCGTAGAGACCATGTACGAAATCGCGGATTTTTGCACCGACAACCTGCCCGAAGACCGCGCCCGCTACGTGATGGGGGTGGGCACGCCCTGGAACCTGCTTTCGCTTATTGCCCGCGGGGTCGACATGTTCGACTGTATTTTGCCCGCGAAAAACGCCCAGGACGGCCTCGTTTATACCAGCAGGGGAGTGCTCCGCTACAAGAACGCCAAGTTCGCACACCAGCATGATGCGCCGCTGGACCCGGAATGTGACTGCTACTGCTGCCGCAACTACAGCCGCTCCTACCTGCGCCACCTATTCAAAGCCAAAGAACCCCTCGGCTGGACGCTTTCCACCATCCACAACCTGCATTTTTACCTGAACCTGATGCAACAGGTCCGCGACCACATCGAGGCCGGCGATTTCGAGGAATGGTCCGCACAAATTATCCCGCAGTTGCAGCAGGAAACTGAATAACCTTCATTTTTCATTGTTTTTTGAAAAAGCGGGTGTCCTTTTGTAAATTTTTGGTGCTTTTTGTTCGGTTTTAAGTTATATTTAGTTCGGAAATATAGAGTTTTTGCTCTTGTTCTCTAGTCGAAATCAGCAAATTTCACCAGTACGGGAACAAGGCGAACGCTCACGTAGATACGTTTATCGAGCCGCCTATAGCGGTTCCTTTGGGCGTATTTCGACAGGCTGTTGTCATTGCGAACCCCGAATAGGGGTGAAGCAATCTCAATCCAGCTTTTTGTCGCCCGTTTGGGGCGTGGGTCGTTTGCGTTTATCGTACTAGGCAATGCTGAGCCTCGACTAGGTAAACGCAACGATCTGCGCCTTTTTTGCATTCTCGTAAAAATTGGCGTAGTTCTTTGTGGAACAGGGTGAAAATCCAAATATTACCCGTTTTACAAGGAGAAACAAAATGAAAAGAATCCTATGTGCATGCGCATTACTAAGCATTGCAGCATTTGCAGATACCCATCCGGCCTTGAAAGAGGCTATAGACTCCAAGAACTACAAGCAGGCAGAAAACCTGATAAAAAATGTAGGAGTCAAGGATATCTACTGCCCTGAAACTCTTGCAGCAAAAGACGCTGATAAAATCTATGGCAAAATATTTGCCGATTCAATCGGATACCTGTTAGAAAATTGCGATGTAGTTTTTTCTAGAACCTATCTGGAATACAAATGCGCTGGTGGAAAGGATAAAGCCATGTGCTTGAATTTGGTCAATCTGACAGACCCGTACTCTTGGCCAGAAACGTATGCAAAACAGTTCTGCACAAAGAAGAATGTAGAGATTTGCGCCGCTGCAATTGAAAAGATACCCGTTGAAAAATCAGTCCCGTTCTTGAAGGCCATAAAGACGAACAAGCTGGCGGAGATGAAACAGATTAATATAAAGGACTTCCGTTCCGGTGGTGCGACAAAAAAAGAATGCCTTCCCCAAGCTAAAGAATTGTACAACGACATGCTGGCGCAGATACAAAGAAGAATTGATGACGCAAATTTTAATTGGCGGATGGCGAGAAATGATAACGAACGCTACAATCGCGAAAAAGAAATAAAAAGATGGGAAGAGGAGAAAAAAGAATTAAAAGCTAAAGGTTATTCAAACTTCTGTTCTGATTTACAAAACGACATAACTTTTGAAAAGCTTAAATTAAATCAATATTATTTTGACACACCTTTTATGCTATTAACGGACAAGGCTGCTCGGTATTATTGGGATATACACAATCCAATAATACCCGGCCTTGCTGAAAACTGGGCTGATGTTGACAGACTTTTTGAAATTGCAAACAAGGCCACGATAAAATCAATAGAAAGTATGAAAGACACCCTAGCCCGATTAACGGCACTTGCACAATTCATGGAGAAATACGCCAAGTTGGCTCCTTACTTTATATACAAGAAAAATATCATAGACAATATGAAGGAATCTTTTGCAAAGAATGAAAAAATTGATCCCATCGAACAACTCTTTTATTGCAAGCTCTATCCTTCATTGGACAAGGAAGTAGAAAAACTCTTCGGAATGAAAATCATTGATTGCAAGGCGATGCTGGAGGAAAACAAAAAGATTGCAGAGCCCTGCGAAGGTGATTCAAGATTGTTTGGTGAAAAAGTACACTGTGTAGAAGGAAAATTTGAGAAATCACATTGGCTCAAAGTCAATCGGTTCTTCGTGATAAACGACTTTGATTATCAGATATCTAGTAAAGATGCCGAAAATTTGCCCGGCATGCTGAATTTCATTAAACATGGGCGACTTTATTCTTGGGAAGCTGGAATGAAGGCTTGCCCAGACGGAAGCAGAATTCCTAACGAATCAGAAATGAAGCTCATTGCCAAGGACGGAAGCAATCTGATTACACCTTCAAAAGCAGGATATCTTTTTGATGGAAACCTGAAAAATTTAGGATCCAAAACAGTTTATATGACTCTAGATCGTTACAATGTGGTAAACTATGGCTTTGGAGACAACTGGACAAAGGAACGCGGTGGAGATTGGCTCAGTGCAGCTACAATAGACTCTACCGGCAAATGGAATTTGGATATAAAATACAAACTATTACGTGAAACACGCAACAAAAAAGAATCCGTAGATTTAAGGACTTCGCTTTTATGCATCAGTGAAGAACTGGAAAATGAAAAATGTTCCGAAGACCAAGAAGGTCAGTGTTATGCTAGTAATTGCTGCGAAAATGGGTCCTTTAAAAAGAGAGTAATGGATCGTATGGTTGACGTGCGCGATGGAAGAGAATATACTAGCGTTCAAATTGGAAAACAGATATGGATGGCTGAGAATTTAAACCATCAAATAGGAAAAAGTCATTGCTACGAGAAAGAGGCTGCAAATTGTGACATATTTGGACGTCTTTATTCTTGGGACGACGCACAAAAAGCATGTCCAGAAGGCTGGCACTTACCAAATGTAGAGGAATTCAAAGATTTATCCAATTTCTTTGGAGGCGAAACAACTGCTGGAAAATTTCTCAAGTCTCATAGCGGATGGAATAATAGCGGAAATGGCACTGTTATCGACGGGTTTTCTGCACAGCCTGGAGGCTACTTCGCCTATATTGGAAACAGTTATGTCTATAGAGGCAAAGGCGATTATGCAATCTTTTGGACTTCATCAGAGGTTAGCAAAGGAACGGCGAGAAGTGTAGACTTATCCCATCACAGCACAGGACTCGGAATTGCTGAAAATTCAAAAGATGCAGATGTTTCTGTCCGTTGTATAAAAGATTAGAGGGGGACAGATTTTCATCTAGAATGATGGCCGAATATGAATAAGCTCTCATTTTTAGCCCTATTCTTATTGACAACGACATTTTCTTTCGCCGAAGAGACTTTTGTGGAAGTAACCTATGCAGAAACAACCTATGCTGAGGAAACTTTCGCAGAAATAACCTACGCAGAAATGACTTTCGCCGAAGAAGTCATTTCTTCTAGCGGCCTGGATTTGCGTGACAAGCATATTGAAAAAATGTCTGTCCAAGAATTGAGAGACCGTTACGAAGGAAAATATGACATCGATTGGGGTAAAGTCGCCGCAAAATTTGGTGTAGGCGCCGCTATCATTGTCATCACGGGAACGGTAAGCGTTGTAGCCGGTGCCACGGGTGCAGAACCAGTCGCCGCTATCGCCTTTGCATCTTGTAAAGGTGCTGCAATTGGCGCAATTTCAGGAGCTGTTGTTGGCGGTGGGCTTGGCGGCTTAATAGAGGCTTTAAAGAGCGGAAATCTTTCCGCCGCACAAAAAGGCGCAATTGAAAGCGCTGCCGACGGTTTTATGTGGGGTGCTGCAATAGGTGCCGTAACGGGTGGCTGGGGTGCATTTAAAGCCAAATCGTGGGATGTTGTCGAGCAGGGTGTCCGAAATCCAGAAGCCATTCCGAAAGGGAATTTCAAAGTGAGTGCTTATGTAGATAACGGTGCCACCTATGTAGGAGACGATTTGCATCGTGTCAAATATTTTTCTGTAAAGAACCTGAAACTGACAAATGGCAATCCTCGCAATTCCATAGAGCCAAAAATCGGGAAGGAATTGAAATGCGGCGTTGGCGGGCATCTTTTAGCCAATAGGTTTGGCGGAACAGGAGGATACGAAAATTTAGTTTCTATGAGCAAGTCTGCCAATAAAGCCTTTTCGGAGTTAGAAAACACGTGGGCCCAAGCCCTAAAAGAAGGGAAAAAAGTTTCTGTTTCTGGTGATATTCGATATATTGGCAGCTCACGAATTCCGACAGAATTCATTATAAGGTATATCATTAACGGGAAAACTTACACCCCTGCACCTATCCCAAATCTATGTCCGTAAAACGACCTATCATTATTTCAAATTCAACACTGAGGAACACCATGAAAAAAGGACTCGTTTCAATAGCAATGTTAGCTTGCGTTGCCTTCGCAGATAACATAATCAATGCAGACGGCTTTATCAACAAGGAGTCTACCGAATATAAAAAAGCGAATGAGAAATGCATCAATGGATGTGATTACGATGATTGGACTATCTCGCAATCATTGGAATATTCGTTAGATGGTTCCGGTAATGGTTGGAGAAAATCCTTTGACGGAAACCAGCTTTCCGAAGACAAGCCATTGTACATAAGATTAAAATCAACCATTAAAACCGATCATTGGGAAAAAAGTACTCAACCATCCATACCTGTTGTTTTAAAGATTTCTGCAGAAAATGGATTTAAATATTTTATGACATCGCAAGGAAACGGAAACTTTGCATGGCTTAAGAATGAGCGCGAGGGCGTCTATAGTTATAATGCAATAGGAAATAAAGAGGGCTTTGAATACGTTACTGTTTTAAAGCTCTCTTCTATAAAATCTGGCACGGTAAGCATACAGGTCATTTACCTAAACGAATCGCTAAATCGCAGATACGGTAACAAGTACAGCATCTACGTCCACCCCAAGAAATAAAATTCCCAAGATTGTTGAACATTCATTCCCACAATTGTGAAAAATCCGGCCCGATATGCCAATTTGGCCCGCCATGGCCCGCCCAAAAGATATCGGTCTGTTTATATTGAGCAATTCTATTTAATATTTTTGCTGCTTTCATCAAAAATATTAAATAAGTGACATTCTTACACAAAAACACCCAGGTCGATGATTTTCTGCAGGGAGGCTATGGTGTCCTTGTTTTCATGCAAGTACATCGTAAAGCCTCAAGTCGTAGATATACTTGTATGTTTTTAGTGGGAAGTTTTCGATGTATTTATCTACGTCGGCGCGGAGAATCTTGTTGCGCAAGATATGCCTGCGGATAATGTCGGGAGCTTCGTCCTCGCAGCAGTAGTCGGTATATTCTTCTACATCCTTAAGTAAATCCAGAAGCTGAAGGACATTGCGGTTTTCCTTGGTGACGGCGACCTTGGCGCGACGGATAAAAAATGGGATTTTTCCAACCTTCACTTCGCGAGCGATGGCGGTGGTGTTGTTCGTGACGATTTCTGCCTTATACGGCACCTGCAGACAAAGCCCAAGCTGGTTTGCAAAGGTGTAACCCGAATAATAGCCGTAAATTTCATCGCCATCGGTGATGTACTTGTACTCGGCGACCATGTTCGAGGATATGGGGTAGTATTCGTGGTTGGGGTCCGGCAAAAAATAGACCCCCGGTTCAAACCGCGAAAGTTCGCCCGCATCGACCAGTTTCTTGAATTGCTGGCGCAGATTACCAGCCGAAAGCCCAAGCGGCTCGGCATCTTCGGTGAAAATAGGTTTCCCCGGCCCAAATTTTGATTTCAAGAATTCCAAAAGCATTTTGCACCCTCATTAACACTTTTTAATATATATAATAAAAAAGTGTTTGTCAATGGGTAAAAAAAACACCCCCGACACTTCAATGCCGGGGGGAGGGATCCTTCGACTTCGCCCTATGGGCTTCGCTCAGGATGACGCGGAGCCTGCCCTGAGCCCATCGAATGGGCGTCATTTGAACAGATTCTTCATCTTCTCGAGGAAGCTTTCTTCTTGGGCGGTTTCCTTGTCGTGGCGCAGTTCCGCGAGTTTCTGGTAGAGTTCCTTCTCTTCGCGGGAGATGTCCTTCGGAATTTCCACGCCGATGTTCACGTAGAGGCTTCCACGGTCGCCGCGCTTGTTCAGCGGGTACAGGCCCTGTTCGCGCAGGCGCAAGATGCTCCCGGCCTGGGTGCCGGCCGCAATCTTGATCTGCACTTCGCCACCGTCCAGCGTCGGGATGCGCTGCGTTCCGCCAAGCACCAGCTTGTGGACCGGCACCTTGATTTCGCAGTGCAAATCGTCGCCATCGCGGGTGTAGAAGTCGTCGGGCTTTTCGGCAATGACCGCCAGCAAGTCGCCGCAGGCACCGCCGCGAGGCCCGCAGTTGCCTTCGCCACGCAGGTTCAGGTACTGGCCCTCGGCAACGCCCGCCGGAATCTTGATGGAAATCTCTTCGGTTTCCTGCACGCGACCCTCGCCGTGGCAATGCGGGCACGGTTTCGCGATGACTTCGCCCATGCCGTTACAGGTGGGGCAGGCGCTCTCGGTAATCATCTGGAAAAATCCGCCTGTAGAGCGGCGCACACGACCCGTTCCATGACATGTGCTGCATTCCTTGATGTCCTGGCCGCCCTTGCCGTTACATTCCGTACACGGCGTGTAACGTTTCAGGCGAACCTTCTTGGTGCAGCCCTCGAAGATTTCCTTGTAGCTGAGTGCCACCTTGATCTGCAAGTCGTTTCCGCGCGGAGGCCCGGCCTTGCGGGAACTCCTGCGGCCACCGCCACCAAAGCCGAACCCGCCACCGAAAATATCGCCGAACTGTGAGAAAATGTCGTTAAGGTCGAAACCAGCGCCACTGAATCCGCCGCCACCAAAACCGCCACCGGGGGCGTTAAAGCCGAACTGGTCATACTGCTTACGCTTCTCGGGGTTGCTGAGCACATCGTAGGCCTCGGCAGCCTCCTTGAATTTCTCTTCGGCTTCCTTGTCGCCCGGGTTCTTGTCCGGGTGGTACTTGATGGCAAGCTTCTTGTAGGCGTGCTTGATCTCGTCAGCACTCGCGTCCTTGCCGACGCCTAGAACTTCGTAATAATCTCTTTTTTCAGCCATTTTTGCGCTCGCTCTTTTTACGCAAAAAGGATTGCTCCCCAAAAAGAGAGCGAATCCTTTCTATTTGACGGCAGGCCTAGATCCTTCGACTTCGCGCTGCGCGCTCCGCTCAGGATGACACCTCTTGTAACAGGCATCGCTAGTAACTAGTAACTCAGAACTAATAGCTAATCCTGCCGCCTTTATCTAGCCTCTTAGTCAACCACTTCCGCGTCGACGACTTCCGGACCGTCGCCCTTCTTGTCGTTCTTCGGCTGTTCAGAAGCACCCGGCTGCGGACCCGGCTGAGCCTGGTTTGCACCGGCGGCCTGGGCCATGGAGCTGATCATGCCCTG
>OCTW013370341.1_pt1 | contig 49188 bp, 48 predicted proteins | sample 1539671 | NCBI WGS metagenome assembly OCTW01 (sample SAMN02144230, study PRJEB22623) | gut metagenome | biome: sheep rumen | host: Ovis aries | place: New Zealand
ACGTGGTGCAGGTGTAGTAAATCCTTGAGCAAATTTTATTTGTCTTGCTTGTTCCCAACCAGCAGGATATTGAAGATTCAAATCAACTCCGGCGAATATTTGCTTTCCAGCCATTAGGGAAAGGAATTGATGGATATCTATTTGCAATTAATTTTGTATTTGTATACAAAGAAGAATTTTGACTTATTTCTCCTGTAACTAGGTCAACACCATCAGGATTTACCATTGGCATAATGTAAATTGTACAATAATTATATAATGCTCTTGCATTATAACCATAAATTGTTAAATTATTTGAAAAAGTGTAGCAGTAGTCTGCTAAAAATTTCATAACAAGAGGACTGCAAATCCATTCATTAGCATGGAATGAAGCAGAATAAAATACTTCTTTAGAACCATTTCCGATTTTAATAATTGGAAGATCTGTTCCTAATACACTTTTTCCTCCAGATGTAATCTCAATAAATGGATAAAGTTGTTTCAAACTATCTAAATTTATCTTTAAAATTGTTGAACTATAACTTATGTTTGTAGGAACAATAAATCCTAATCCACCATCTATGTATGGCATTAATGCATTCCATGTTCTAGAGCCAACTATTCCATCTGGTTCTAAATTATTATGCTGTTGAAATTTAATAACTGCAGATTTTGTATTTTGACCAAAAAATCCGTCAATTTTACCATTATATAATCTTAAATGTTTTAAAATATTTTGTAAAAATTCAACTATTGGACCTCTTGATCCAATTTTTAATGTTTTCATTCAAATCACCTAAAATATAATATTCAATATTAATTATTTTGTGATAATTTAAGATACTAAATTAAATAAAAAGGTGAAAATTCGTTTACCTAAATTATAAAATGTGATAAAATAAAAAAGACAGGAGAAATCAGATGAAAAAAAGTAAAATGAAACAGATAGAAAAAATTATATATACATTTATTATTTTAGCAATAGTTGGTTTAATGGCATACTTAAAATCTGAAAAAACAAGTGGGACTATTACATCATTCGATTTAAATAGTATTCCAGAATATACAGATAGCCCATATGTATATATTAATAATAATAAACCATATTTTGAAGAAAAAGATTATACAACAAAAGTATTTGAAAATTATTCTGATTTAGACAGCCTTGGAAGATGTGGAGTGGCTTATGCAAATATTTGCACAGAATTGATGCCAAAGGTTGGAGAGAAAAGAGGTTCAATTAGTAACATTTATCCATCTGGGTGGAAACAAGCTATGTATGAGGGATTAGTTGATCAAAAAGCATTATACAATAGATGTCATTTAATAGGTTGGCAACTTGCTGGAGAAAATGCAAACAAGAAGAATTTAATTACTGGGACAAGATACATGAATGTACAAGGAATGTTACCATTTGAAGATATGGTTGATGATTATTTTGAAGAAGATGAAAACATTGATAATCATGTTTTATACAGGGTTACACCAATTTTTAAAGGTTCAAATTTAGTTGCAAGTGGAGTAGAGATGGAAGCATATTCTGTAGAAGATAATGGAAAAGGAATATGTTTTAATGTTTATGTATATAATGTGCAACCAGGTATAGAAATTGATTATAGTACAGGAGAAAGCAAACCTATTAAATAATATTAATACTTTTGATTACTAATAAAAACAAAAAATTGCAATATAAATTTTTATTAAAACTTGAAAGGAGGAGAGCTTATTGGATTTGGATTTTTTTAATAATTTAGGAAAAACATTAAAACAGAATAAAGATGTAAAAAATTTTATAGATAATTTAGGAGATTTTTTACAACAAAATAATAATACTTCAAATGAAGAGGGTATTTTAAAACAATTACAAAATGAAAGAAAAACAAGTATTGCTACAAGAAATAGCATTAGAGATGAAATACAAAATATACTAAAAGAGTATGCAAATAACAATTTTAAAGATGAAGAAATGTATTTTATCTCAAGTAAAAAAGATGGATTATACATAAGTTTTAAATATGAAAATGGAGAAAAGAGTATAGAAAAACTTGCTCCTAAAGAACTTCCAGAAGATGTAAAAGTAAATGATATTTTAAAAAAAGAAAATGAAAATTATGTTATAGATAATAAATCAACAGAAGAAGTTATAGGTCAAATAGAAGAAATGGCAAATGAGTTATTAAATAAGCAAGACAAGGAGCTTGAAAATTTTAGAAAAGATGGACACATATATAAAGTAGAAGAACAAAGAGAAGATCGAATTTATTTAGTAGATGTTACATCAGGAGATGATTTGGTGCTTGAAGAAGTTGATTTTCCACAATACCTATTAAATGATGCAGTTGAAGAAACCACTTTTAAATATGAAAATGGAAATTATTTGAAAGTTGTAGAAAATTAAAATCTTGTTATTATTCACACCTATCAATATAAGCTGTGAATAATAACAAGATTTTAATTATTAAAGTTTTATAATTCAATTTTTGGTTGATACTTCTCTAACCACATATTCACTTGACATAAATATGCCATAAGTTGAGGACCTGTCATAAGCTGGCCAAACCAAGGTCTTGAAAAGGCTTTACCATCTGTTTCTAAAATTTCCAAAATATATTTTCTATTAAGTAGAGAATTTATAGGAGCATTTGGATTTTTTATAATATCTAAAAGCATTGATTTTACAGCTTTTAAGTATGTTGGATTATGAGTTTTAGGATATGGCGATTTTTTTCGAGATACAATTTCTTTTGGCAAGAAATCTCTACAAATATAACGAAGCAAGCCTTTTTCTCTTCCATTTAATGCTTTCATTTCCCACGGTACATTCCACATATATTCAGCCAATCTATAATCACAAAAAGGAACACGGATTTCTAATCCATTTGCCATTCCAATTCTATCACATCTCTCTAATAGAGTTTGCATAAACCAATTTATAGTAAGATATGAAATTTTTCTTTTCTCAGCAGTTTCATCAGAGTCACAATCTAAAATTTCTACATTTTTTAGACTTTCATTATATCTAAAATCAATATAATCTCTTAATGGTAACTCTTCTCCTATTGATGGATTCAATAATTTTTGCCTTTCATTTATTGCTATAGACCAAGGAAAAGTTCCGGAGTTTAAGGCATCAGCTCTAAAAAACCAAGGATAGCCTCCAAATATTTCATCTGCACATTCTCCCATAAGAGTTACAGTTTGCTCTTTCTTTACACTTTTACAAAATAGGAATAAAGAAGAATCAACATCGGCCATTCCAGGCATATCTCTTGCAATCATTGCTTCTTCAAGAGCATTAGCAAGTTCAGGAGTATCTAACATAACTTTTTGATTTACTGAATAACTATTATCTGTCATAAGATTTATATAATAATTATCAGAGTTTGGTTGAAAATCTGATTTAACAAAATTCTTATCATTATCCACATAATCCACAGAATATGTATGAATTGGGGATAACTCATTCTGTTTCCTATATTCTCCAGCAAATTTTGTTATAATACTTGAATCAAGTCCACCAGAAAGAAATGTACAAAGTGGAACATCTGATACAAGCTGTCTACTTATTGTATCTTTTAGAAGATAATGCAATTTTTGACAAGTTATATCAAAATCATCTGTATGTGGCTTACTTGCTAGTTTCCAATATCTTTCAGTGTGAAGCCCTGATTTATTATATACCGCGAAATAAGCAGGTTTTAGTTCATAAATATTTTTATAAATTGTAAATCCTGCAGTGTGCGCTGGTCCTATTCCAAAAAGTTCAGCCAATCCTTGCTTGTTTAAAATTTTAGAAATACCAGGATACTCAAAAATTGCTTTTAATTCAGAAGCAAAAATAAATGAATCATCAAAAATAGTATAAAATAATGGTTTTACACCAAAATGATCTCTAGCTAAAAATAGTTCTTGAGTATTAGAATTCCATATTGCAAAACTATAGATTCCGTTTAAATGTTTTACTACATCTTTTCCATAATGGATGTAACTTTTTAAAAGAACTTCTGTGTCACAATGCCCTTGAAAATTAAAATTATTTTCTACCAAAGTTTCTCGTAATTCTTTTGTATTATATATTTGACCATTATATACTATTACATATTCTCCAAATGAATATTTTTCTATCATTGGTTGTTTTCCACCATCTGGGTCTATCACAATTAATCTTTTGTGTCCTAAAGCAACATGATTTCTTAAATAAATATCGCTTTCATCTGGTCCTCTATTTGAAAGCTTTTCATTCATATTTTCAATTACACTTTTATATTGAAAAAGATCTTTTTTATAGTTTATGAAACCAACAATCCCACACATAATTTCCTCCTTTAATTATACTATTATATGCAGTTTTTGAAAAAAAGTGAAAATTTAAACTGTAATAGGTTGACAAAATTGCAAAAAGAATGTATAATCGTATAGTATGAAAAAGTTTAAGAGAAATAAGGGTATAATATATATCTATTACAAGAGGAGGGATTTTAAATGGCACAACCAAAAAGAAGATGGTCAAAAGCAAGAACACATTCAAAAAGATCAACATGGAAATTAGAAGCACCAAAATTTGCAAAATGCCCAAATTGTGGGGAACCAATATTACCACATACATTATGTTCAAATTGTGGTTATTATGATGGAAAACAAATAGTAGCAAAAAAAGAAGACTAAGATCCGCTAAGGAGGAACGATAGATGCAAGTATTGAAAATAATTTTATTAGTAATTTATTTTATTGTGTGTTTTGCAGTTATAATATTAGCTATGATGCAGTCTAAAGAAGATGAAGGATTGTCTTCAACTATTACTGGTTCATCAGCGAATAATTTCTTTGAGAAAAACAAAGGTAATACTAGAGAAGGAAAGCTAAAGAAATGGACTATTATTTTTGGAATCCTTTTAGTAGTCCTATGTTTAGTATTAGGAACAGTTTATATGTTATAAAAAACTGCCAAAAATGGCAGCTTTTTATTTCATTATAATTATGTATTAAAAAAAGCTAAGATATTTTATTTGAATATGCAAGTGTTTTTGATAACTTTTCACTTACAAATTATAATAAAGTGAAAGTTTTTACAGTTAAAGTGAAAAAAATTTATAAAAAGTATTGACAAATGAAAAATAAATGGTATAATAAAAAATGTATTTAGAAAATGCAGGTGTAGTTCAATGGTAGAACCCTAGCCTTCCAAGCTAGCTACGTGGGTTCGATTCCCACTACCTGCTCCAAATACGATAATCTGTAAAGTATTGAAAAATCAATATTTTACAGATTATTTTTTGCGCATTATAATACTCAGGATATTTTTAAAAAATATTACTTAGGATATTAACACTTTTAATTAATAATTTTTTTTATGACAATACATAAATTTGCTTGACAAAAAATAGAAAGTGATAGAATGATGTTATTGAAAAAGGAGGGAAAAAATGAAAAGAAGTCTTTTTAAAATTTCAAAAATTTTAGCTATTTTAGCAATAGTTACACTTACCTTTGCTTTAACAGGAAAGGTAAACGCAGAAACGACAACTGGAGCAGTTGCAAAAATTGGAAACACAGAATATTTAACTTTACAAGAAGCTGTAAATCAAGGAGGGGAAATAGTACTTGAGAAGGATGTTACAGAGGATGTAACAATTCCAGCAGACAAGACAGTTGTTATAAATTTAAATGGACATAACATTACAAATGTTAAAGACAATACAATTTATAACAAGGGAAATTTAACAATTAAAGGTGAAGGAAATTTAGACAATCTAACTAATGCAAAGGCTACTGTTTATAACGAAGTTGGTGCAACTTGCGTTTTAGATAGTGGAAATTATGACAGAAGCAAAGATGAAAAAGGTAACACGTATTATACAATATTAAATCATGGTACAATGACGATAAATGATGGTGTTATAGTAAAAACTGCAACAATAAAGGCAGAAAAGAATGGTGGATATCCTAGCAGTTTAATTGAAAATGGATGGTATGATGAAACACAAAACACATCAGGAAAAGACTCTAAATTAATAATTAATGGAGGAAAATTTACTGATGAAAAGAATTACCCAATTTATACTTCGTCATATAATGGTTATGATATGTATAAAGGTGTAATAATGGTTAATGGTGGAATTTTTAATACTAAGAATAGTTCAGATGCTGATATACAAGCAAATAAGACGGCTACTGTAATAATAAATGATAAAGATTTTGTAAGTGAAAAAAAGAATAATGTAGATATCTATTATACTTTAAAAAGAAAGATTGAAAATGCCACAGTTACAGGAATGGAAGATTTAGAATATACAGGTAAAGAACTAAAACAAGATATAACAGTAAAAGATGGAAATGAAACTTTAGTTAATGGGACAGATTATGAAGTAAGTTATGCAAATAATACAAAGCCTGGAAAAGCAACAGTAACAATAATAGGAAAAGGAAATTATGCAGGTACAATTACAAAAACATTTATAATTAGACCAACTCAAGTTAAATCTGTAAAAGTAAAATCACAGACAACAAATTCAGTAACTATTAATTGGTCTGCAGTAAATGGAGTAACAGGATATAAAGTTTATGTATTTGATTATTCAAAAAATAAATATCAATATGCTGGAAAAACAAAAGATACTTCATTTGAGGTAAAAAAATTAAAAGTTTCAACAACATATAAATTTAAAGTTAGAGCGTATGTAAATGTGGGTGGAACACAATATTTTGGAAAATATTCAACATATTTAAAAAGCTCAACTAGACCAAATACACCAAAAGTTAAATTAAGCGTACTATCTATAAAAGTTAGATAATAATATATAAATCAAGAAAGCCGAAGCAATAATTTAATATTGTTTTGGGCTTTTTTGTTATATATAAGTATTTAAATATCAAAAATATAAAAATAATATTTTGAATTTTTTAATAAACTATAACAATAAATGTGAAAATTATGTGAAATTAGCAGTCAATTATTGACACTGCTAATTTTTTGATATATAATTACATCAAAAGAAAAAGGAGTTGATATTATATGTCTAAAAAACAATTTAAAGCAGAATCTAAAAGAGTATTAGATTTAATGATTAATTCAATTTATACAAATAGAGAAATTTTTTTAAGGGAACTTATATCTAATGCAAGTGATGCAATAGATAAACTATACTATAGGTCATTAACAGATAAAAATATTAATATAGATTCAAATAATCTAGAAATTAATATTAAAATTGATAAAAAAAATAGAAATATCATTATCTCAGATAATGGATGTGGAATGACTGAAAAGGAACTAGAGCAAAATTTAGGAACAATAGCACAAAGTGGATCATTAGCCTTCAAACAATCAAATGAAAAGAAAGAAGATATAGATATAATTGGTCAATTTGGTGTTGGTTTTTATTCCTCATTTATGGTAGGTGATAAAGTAACAGTAAAGACAAAGTCTCCAGATGAAGAAAAAGCACATATGTGGGTTTCTGAAGGAATTGATGGATATAGTATTGAAGAATGTGATAAAAAGGACATTGGTACAGAAATAACATTACATTTAAAAGAAGATACTGAAGATGAGAAATATAGTGAGTTCTTAGAAGATTATAAGATACAAGAATTAGTAAAGAAATATTCAGATTATATTAGATATCCAATAAAAATGGAAGTTGAACACAGCAAATTAAAAGAAGGAACGACAGATAAATATGAAAATGTTAAAGAAATAGAAACATTAAATAGTATGATCCCAATTTGGAAAAAGAAAAAATCTGAAATAAAACAAGAAGAATATGATAGTTTTTATATGAGCAAATTCAATGATTGGGAAAAACCATTAAAAACAATTCACATAGTTGTAGAAGGACAATATAGCTATAATGCTTTGTTATTTATTCCAAACCATTTACCTTATGACTATTATACAAAAAATTATGAAAAAGGGTTGCAATTATATTCAAATGGTGTTTTAATAATGGAAAAGTGTTCTGATTTATTGCCAGACTATTTTGGATTTGTAAAAGGATTAGTTGATAGTCAAGACTTATCTTTAAATATTTCAAGAGAAATGTTGCAACATGATAGACAATTAGCTGTTATGGCTAAAAATATAGAGAATAAAATTAGATCAGAATTAGAAAAAATGCTTAAAGATTCAAGAAACGATTATGAAGTATTTTATAATATTTATGGAACACAATTAAAATACGGAACTTATGAAGATTTTGGAATGAACAAAGACAAATTAAAAGATTTGCTATTATTCCACTCGTCTTATGGAGATAAACTTGTAACTTTAAAAGAATATGTAGAAAGAATGAAAGAAGATCAAAATACAATCTATTATTCAGCAGGAGAGAGTATTGATAAAATAAAAGGATTACCTCAGGTAGAATCAGTTCAAAATAAAGGATATGAAATTTTGTATTTAACAGAAAATGTAGATGAATTTGTGTTACAAGTTTTAACAGAATATGATGGCAAGAAATTTGTAAATGTTAGTGCAGATGATATTGACATTGGTACAGAAGAAGAAAAGAAAGAATTAAAAAAACAAAATGATGATAACAAAGAAATGTTAGGATTTATGAAAGAAACATTGAAAGACAATGTACAAGATGTTAAGTTTACAAATAGACTTTCCAAACACCCAGTTTGTTTAACAACAGAAGGTGGAATCTCAATAGAGATGGAAAAAACAATAAATAGCCAAATAGGAAATGAAGGAGCTGTAAAAGCAAAGACTATATTAGAAATAAATAAAGATCATGAAATTGTAAATAAATTAAAAGAGCTATTTAAAAATGACAAAGAAGAATTTAAAAAATATACAAAAATTTTGTATGATCAAGCAAGATTAATTGAAGGGCTTACTATAGAAAATCCTACAGAATATAGCAATTGGATTTGTGAATTGATTTCTAAATAAATTTAAGTATATGGAAGGAGAACATGATTATTTAAATATATCATATAATATTAAAATGAAAGAAATAATATTAGCTAGTAATAATAAAAATAAATTAAAAGAATTAAAAAAAGAACTTAGTAAATTTGGTATAAATGTTATTTCTCAAAAAGAAGCGGGTTTTGATTTTGAAGTAGAAGAAAATGGAAAAACATTTAAAGAAAATGCAGAAATCAAAGCTAGAGCAGTATATAATTTAACAAATAAGCCAACCATTGCAGATGATAGTGGTCTATGTGTAGACTATCTAAATGGTGAGCCAGGTATATATTCACATAGATTCGCTGGAGAAAATGCAACAGATGATGATAGGATAGATAAGCTTTTGAAAATGTTAGAGGGTGTAGAGACTTCCAAAAGAGGTTGCCACTACACATGTGCAGTTTGCTTTATAGATAAAGATGGAAAAAGCCATTTTTGGGAAGAATATTTAAATGGAACAATTGGATTTGATAAAAAAGGAACGAATGGATTTGGATTTGATCCAATTGTAGTTTTAGAAGATGGAAGACATGTGGCAGAACTTTCTATGAATGAAAAAAACAAAATAAGTCATAGAGGAAAAGCTTTCAGAGAATTTACAAAATCAATTGAGCACTTTTAAATCTTTCAAAGAGGGACGGTTCTTTTTTGAAAAAGAACCGTCCCCTTTTGAAAAAGAACCGTCCCCAAATGAAAGAAAGGAGAAAGTGATGAATGATTATATTACTGTAATTGGTGGAGGACTTGCTGGGTGTGAGGCAGCATATCAAATTTCTAAAAGAGGTATAAAAGTTAAATTATATGAAATGAAACCTAAAAAATTTTCACCAGCACATACTAATAGTGATTTGGCGGAAATTGTGTGTAGCAATTCTTTTAAATCAAATTTAATCACAAATGCATGTGGACTTTTAAAAGAAGAATTAAGAATGTGTGATTCTTTATTGATTAAAATTGCTGATGAAACAGCAGTTCCAGCTGGTCAAGCTTTAGCTGTTGATAGAGAAATATTTGCTAAAAAAGTGACAGAAAAGATAAAAAATAATAAGTTTATTGAAGTAATAAATGAAGAAGTGGGAAATGAAATTCATTTAAATGATTTAGCTAAAAATGGAATTGTAATTATTGCAACAGGACCACTTACTTCAGAAAGTTTAGCAAATGAAATTGGAAATATAACAGATAATGATAGACTATATTTTTATGATGCAGCAGCTCCAATAGTTACAAAAGACAGTATTGATTTTAATATTGCTTTTTTTGGCAATAGATATGAAGAAGAAAAGAAAAAAGATGAGACAATAGAAAATTGGAAAAGAAGACTGGAAATCCAAGAAAAAAATTATATAAATTTGCCACTTAATAAAGAAGAATATGAAAAATTTGTTAAAGAACTTATAAATGCAGAAGTCGTCACTCTACATGATTTTGAGAAAAGAGAAATTTTCGAGGGCTGTATGCCTATTGAGGTAATGGCATGTAGAGGAATAGATACTTTAAGATTTGGACCATTAAAACCTGTGGGATTTGATGATCCAAGAACAGGTAAAAGACCTTATGCAGTAGTTCAATTGAGACAAGACAACACAGAGGGGACGATATATAATATTGTTGGATTTCAGACGAATTTAAAGTTTGGGGAACAGAAGAGAGTATTTACAATGATTCCTGGACTTGAAAATGCAGATTTTGTAAAATATGGAGTTATGCACAGAAATACATATATTAATTCAAGTTTTCTTTTAGATAAAACATATAATTTAAAGAAAAATACTAATATATATTTTGCTGGACAGATTACAGGAGTTGAAGGATATGTAGAGTCAATTTCCTCTGGAATGGTGGCAGGATTAAATGCAGTTGCAAAATTTAAAGGAGAAGAAAAAATAGTTTTTAGTAATAATACAGTTATGGGAGCACTTGCAAGATATATATCTACAGAAAATTCAAAATTTCAACCAATGAATGCAAATTTTGGAATATTACCAGAATTAGATGTAAAAATAAAAGATAAAAAATTAAGATATGAAAAAATGGCAGAAAGGTCATTAGATAATTTAAAAAATTAGTAGCATTTACATAAAATTGTGTAATAAAGTTAAATTCTTCTACAAAAAATAAAATTTATGAAAAATTGTAAAACTTTTACATAAATACTATTAATTTTAATGATTTTGTGATAGAATGTAGAAAAAAATATATAAGGGAGAGACATAATGGGAGAAATTATATTACTAATAATCCTTGTGTTTGTAAATGCTTTTTTTGCTGCCAGCGAAATTGCATTTATTTCATTGAATGATGCAAAGATTGATGTACAAGCAAAAGAAGGAAACAAAAAGGCAAAAAAGATAAAATCAATGTTACAAAATCCTAGTAAATTTTTATCCACTATTCAAATTGGAATTACACTTGCAGGATTTTTGTCAAGTGCATTTGCTTCAGAGAAGTTTGCAGATGAATTAGCACCTGTTTTATATAATATAGCTCCATCTTGGGGTATTGGAATTTGGCATAAAATTGCAATAATACTAATTACAATTATTTTATCATATTTTACATTAATATTTGGTGAATTAGTTCCAAAAAGAATTGCAATGAAAAATTATGAAAGAATTGCCTATGGCTCAATTGGAATTATAAAAGCAATTTCTGTAATAGCAAGTCCATTTGTAAAATTACTAACAATTTCTACAAATTTTGTATCAAAAATATTTGGTGTAAATGAAAAAGAAGAAGAAACGGTTACAGAAGAAGAAATAAGAATGATGGTTGATGTTGGGGAAGAAAAAGGTACAATTGAAGAAGAAGAAAAAGCAATGATAAATAATGTATTTGAATTTAATGATAAAGCAGTATCAGAGATAATGGTACCAAGAACTGAAATTTTCGCCTTTGATATTGAAATGACTATAGCTGAAGCAATTGAGGAATTAACAGAAGACATTAGATATAGTAGAGTTCCAGTATATGAAGAATCAATTGATAACATTAAAGGAATTGTATATATAAAAGATATTTTGCTTTCAAATCTTAAAAAAAATGATAAAATAAAAAAATTAATTAGGGATGCATATTTTGTACCAGAGACAAAACAGGTAAATGAACTTTTTGAAGAACTTAGAAAAAATAGAAAACAGATTGCAATTGTAGTTGATGAATATGGAGGAACTTCAGGTATAGTTACAATGGAAGACATATTAGAAGAAATAGTAGGAGAAATATATGATGAATATGATGAAGTAGAAGATATTTATCAAGAAATAGATGAAAATACATATATCTTAAGTGGAAGTATGGCAATTTATGAAGTTGATGGTCTATTAAATATAGAAATTAAAGATGGAGATTATGATACTTTATCAGGATATTTAATAGATAAATTAGATCGAATTCCTTCAGAAAAAGAGAAAAAGATTACTATAGATTCAGAAGAAGCAACATATATTGTTGAAAAAGTTAAAGACAAAAGAATAGACAAGGTAAAAGTTATAAAAAAAGAAATAAAAGAACATGATAAAAACAATGAAAGAGATAAAGAGAAGGAATAGTAATTTTTGTGGAGGAAGTATATTATGGTAGATGAAAATAGAGATTTTAATAAAACACCTAAAATTAAAGTAATTGGAGTAGGTGGAGCTGGAAATAATGCAGTTAATACTATGATAGAAGATAATGTAAGGGGAGTAAGTTTTTATAATTTAAATACAGAAATAGGAAGCTTAAAAAAGTCAAGAACAAATAATATTATACAAATTGGAGCAAATGTAACAAATGGATTGGGTGCTGGTGCTAATGAAAATATTGGAGAAAAGGCAGCAATAGAAAGCAGAGATGAAATAAAAAATATTTTGCAAGGCACTGATTTGTTATTCATTACTGCAGGAATGGGAGGAGGAACAGGAACAGGTGCAGCTCCTGTAATTGCTAATATTGCAAAAGAAATGGGAATTTTAACAATTGGTGTAGTTTCAAAACCATTCTTATTCGAAGGAAAGCAAAGAAGAGCAAGGGCAGAATATGGAACCCAAAATTTGAAACAATATGTTGATGATTTGATAGTAATATTAAATGATAATCTTCTAAAATTAAAAGACAAAAAAATTACTTTTAAAAATGCTTTTTCAATGGCTGATAATATCTTAGAACAAGGTATTACAAGTATAACTGACCTTTTAAGAACAACAGGAGATGTTAATATAGATTTTGCAGATATAAAGACAATTATGAATTATAGAGGAAGAGCATATATGGGAATAGGTATTGCATCTGGAGAACAAAAAATAGAAGAAGCGGTGAAACAAGCAATAGATAGCTCTTTGACAGAAACAAAGATTAATGGTGCAAAAGGTATAATTGTTAATATTAAAGGCAATGAAAAATTGAGTTTAATGGAAGTAAGCAATGCAATTACAATATTAAATGACAAGATATGTGATGATGCAAATATTATTTTTGGTACAGTAACAGATAATAATTTAGAAGATGCTGTAATGGTGACAGTTATAGCTACAGGCATAGATGAAGATGCTGTAAAATAATAAAAAAAATTTATAGTATCCCTTTTTCTCCTTATTGACATAAAATTGGAAATATGTTATTATAATAATGTAATATATTTTATATTATATTTTATTTTAAGCATTGATGATAAATCCAATGCTAGGAGGAGAATTACTATGAAAAAAATTGAACGGTTTTATGCTGATGTAATGGCGATACATCCTGAAGTAACAGGTTCATGTAATTTGGTAGTTGTAAAATTACCAAATGGTGAAACAATAAAGTTTGTTGTTGATTGTGGTTTGTTTCAGGAAAAAGAATATTCAGAACTGAATAAATCTTTTCCATTTGATTCACAAAATATTGATTTTGTGCTTATTACTCATAATCATGTTGACCATACTGGCAGATTACCTTTAATGGTAAAAAATGGGTATAGAGGAGAAATCTATACAACTGAAGATACCAGTAAACTTATTCCTTTGGCTTTAGATGATAGTTATAAGGTGCTCAGAGACACATCAAAAAGAAGAGGAACATCTCCACTTTATAATGATGAAGATGTTGATATGACAAAGAAATTAATCCGGTCAATTCCATATTCAAAAGAGGTTTTGGTAAATAACCATGTCAAAGTTACTTTTTTTGTTAATGGACATTTGATTGGTGCTGCAATGATTCTTGTTCAGATTGTGGATGAAAAATCTAGTCCTATTAATCTTCTTTTTACAGGGGATTATAACAACAAAAATTTCTTTTTTGATGTTCCTGATTTGCCTCAGTGGGTTCTTGATTTGCCTTTAACAATTATTCAAGAATCTACATATGGTTATATGAATTCAACATGCATTAAAAAAGTGTTTAAAGAAAATATTTTAAGATGTATGGAAAGAGGAGGCACAGCGGTTGTTCCAATTTTTTCTTTAGGAAGAGGACAAGAAATTTTGTATGAGGTAAAACTTATGCAAGATTCAGGCGAATTAGATGCTGATATTCCAATTTATTTTGATGGAAAATTAGGAATCAGATATACACATTTGTATCTTAATGGGTCTCTTAATATTAAAGAAGAAATGAAAGAGTTTTTACCAAAAAATTTAACATTTGTTGACAAGTTGAGAAGATCAGAGATAGTTGATGATAAAAATCGCAAGATTATTCTTACAACATCTGGAATGGGGTCATATGGTCCTGCTCAAGTGTATATTCCTGAATATATTCAGAGGAAAGGTGATTTGATTCATTTTACTGGGTATACATCAGAAGGAACACTTGGTAGCAAACTTAAGAATGCAGAATTTGGTGATGATGTAGAAGTAGGCGGATTGATTGTTAAAAAACTTGCTGAGGTAGATTATACTACAGAATATTCTGCACATGCAAAAGCAGATGAAATGATTGAATTTCTTCAAAAATTTAACAATTTAAAGCTTGTTTTGGTAAATCATGGGCAGGATGATGTCAAAGTTAAATTTGCTAAACGTATCCTTAATGAGGTAGAAACCAAATATGTTGGAATCCTTGGAAGAGATTATTTCTTCAGAGTGGATCGTTATGGACTTCGGAAAACATTATCTACAAAGTTTAAGTAATCAGTGTAATAATTAAGACTAAGTAAATTATTGTAATTCAACAAGGGCATTCAAAATGAATGCCCTTGTATTTTATGGGAGGAATGGATTTAATAATGAAAGAACAAAAATATATAATAGAAAATCAAGAATCATTTGAACTAAAAGATATATTTGAATGTGGCCAGTGCTTTAGATGGAATAAACAAAATGACAAGAGCTATATTGGAGTTATAAAAAATGGTGTATTGAGTGTAAAGAAAGATGATGAAAAAATAATTTTTTGCGGCATGCTAAATGGAAATATAAAAAATATAGTAGAAGAATATTTTGATTTAAATAGAAATTATGACGAGATAAAAGATAAATTATCACATATAGATCAGTATTTGAAAAATAGTATTGAATATGGAAGAGGAATACGAATATTAAATCAAGATTTATGGGAAACAACAATTTCTTTTATTATATCTGCAAATAATAATATACCAAGGATAAAGGGGATAATAGAAAAAATTGCAAAAAAATATGGTAATGAAATTGAATGGAATGGAAAAAAATATTATACTTTTCCAAATGCAGAACAATTAAAAAATGTTTCAGTTCAAGATTTTAGAGACCTTGGAACAGGATTTAGAGATATAAGATTATATGAAACTACACATTTAATTTTGGACAAAAAAGTAGATTTAGATAAAATGCATACAGAAGATACATTAACAGCAAGAGAAAAATTATTGACATTATCAGGTGTAGGACCAAAAGTTGCAGATTGTATTCTACTATTTTCTACTTTAAAAAGGTTTGATGTTTTCCCAATTGATGTTTGGGTAAGACGTGTTATGAATGAATTATATATAAAAAATGAAGATGAAACTAAAGTAAGTAAAAAAGAAATAATGAAAATAGCAAATGAAAAATTTGGAGCACTTGAAGGAATTGCACAGCAATATTTGTTTTATTGGAAGAGAGAAGCATGATAATTTCTCATTATTATTTACTATAGTAGTTTAAAAATATTAACTTAAATTTAAAGATTTGTTCTGATTGATTATTTAAAAATAATGTGATAAAATGACAAAAGATATTAAAAAGGAGAAAAATTATGTACTTAAAAAGACTAGAGATGCAGGGATTTAAATCTTTTGCAGATAAAACCATATTGGAATTTATGCCTGGATTTACTGTTGTAATTGGACCAAATGGTTCAGGGAAAAGCAATATTGTAGACTGTATAAAATGGGTACTTGGTGAACAAAGTATGAAAACACTTAGAACAGGTAAATCTAGTGATATTATTTTTTTAGGGACTCAAAATCGAAAATCTTTGGGGTATGCAGAAGCTTCATTAATTTTTGACAATAGTGATGGAAAGTTGCCAATAGAATATACTGAAGTTACAATCACTAGAAAAATATATAGAAGTGGTGAAACAGGATATTTTATAAATAAAGTACCTTGTAGATTAAAAGATGTTTTAGAGCTATTTATGGATACAGGTATTGGAAAAGATGGATATTCTATTATTGGACAGGGCAAAATCGATGATATTTTGAGTACGAAGTCTGAAGATAGAAGAAATGTTTTTGAAGAGGCAGCAGGAATTGTAAAGTATAAGACAAGAAAAGAAGAGTCTGAAAAAAAACTTGAACATACAAAATTAAATTTATTAAGGATAAATGATATTTTAACCGAAATTGAAGCAAATTTAGTGCCTCTAAAAGAGCAATCTGATAAAGCAAGAAAATATTTGGATTTAAAACAAGAATTAAAAAATATAGAAGTCGGACTTTTTACATATAATATAGAAAAATATAAAAAAGATATTCAGAAAATTATTGAAGACACTAGTTCTATTACTGAGAGTTGTAATGTGGAAGAAGGAAAACTTGAAAAAATAAAAATAATAAAAGAAGAATTAAAAAACACAATAGATGAGCTTACAGAAAAGATTGAATCTATGCAGAATATTGGATTTGAAAGTCAGAAGAAACAAGAGCAGATAAATTCTGACATTAATGTTTTTAAGTCAAAAATTGAAAACAATGAGCAAAATATAGAGAGATATAACAAAGAAATTCAAGAATTACAGAATAAAATAAAAAATTCTGAAGAAGAAATAACATCAAAATTAGATAAGAGAACTAGTTTAAAAGAGAGCAAAGAAAAATTTTTAAATGAGCTTAAAGAAAAACAAAAGGAATTAAATAAAATCATGGAGACTTTTTCAGATAAAGAGCTAAAAATAGAAGAATCAAAGAGAAAAGTTGAAGAAAATACAGATAAAAAATATAACTTAGAATCAGACATAAAAGCTCAAAATGCTAATATTTCAAATGTTGATAGGAGAATATTGCAAATACAAAAAGAAATCTCTAGTAATATATCTGAAAAAGATAGAATAAGTTTTGTCAAAAATGATATACAAAAAGAATTTTATGAGGCTCAAAAAAATAAAAATGATGCTACAAAACAGTTAGAAAATATTGATGAAAAAAAGCAAAATGTAGAAAATTTAATTAAGAATTATGATATTAAGATAAATAATTTTACACAAGAAATGAGAATGAAAGAGTCAAGACATAGATTTTTGGTGGAAACTGAAAAGGAAAAAGAGGGATATGCAAGAAGTGTAAAGGCTCTTTTAAAAGATTGTGAAAATATAAAAGAGCTAGGGAATGGAATGAATGGAGCATTGGCAGATTTAATAGATGTTCCAGAAAAATATCAAACTGCAATCGAAATGGCTTTGGGAGCAAGTTTACAAAATATTGTTACAGAAAATGAGCAAGATGCAAAAAAATTAATTGATTATTTGAGAAAAAACAATTTAGGAAGGGCTTCATTTTTGCCAATAACTGCGGTTAAAGGGAGAAAAATTGAAAATATAAAGGGAAAAAATCCAGGAATACAAGGAATTGCATCAGATTTGATAAAATATGATAAAAAATATGAACAAATAATTTTTAGTTTACTTGGAAGAATTTTAATTGTAGACAATATGGAGAATGCAATTTTGGTTGCAAAAAATAATAATTATTCTTTTAGAATTGTTACAATAGATGGAGATATTATTAATCCATCAGGTGGAATGACAGGGGGGTCTGTTGCTAAGAAAACAATAAACATTTTAGGAAGAAGCAAAGAAATTGAAAAACTTTCTAAAGAAATAGAAGTTTTAAAAGATAAAATAAAAGAGATAAATAATGAAAAACATAGAGTTTTAGTAAGTTCAGAAGAAGTACTGGAAAAAGAACAAGAATTAACAAAAAAATTGCAAGAAATTGAAATAATATATAATGTAGAACTACAAAAACAAGAAGGAATAAATAATGAAATTTCAAGAATCGAAAAAACAATAGAAAAACTAAGAAAAGAAGAAGAGTCTTTAAAAAGCCAAAAAGAAGAGATTCAGAAAGAAATTGTTGTAAATACAAAAAATATTGAGAGCATAAACAAGATAAATGAAGAATTACAAGATGTTATAAGCAAATTTGCATCTGTAAATAAAGAAACTCAAAATAAAGTGGATAATTTAAATTTTGATATCACAAATTTAAAAATTTCTGTTTCATCATTTGATGAAAGTGAAAATTCTATAGAAGAAATAACTAACATGATTAATCAAGAAATCAAAAATAACAAGAATAATGTACAGATTAAAGAAAAGCAAATAGAAGAGTCAAAAAAAGAAATAGAAAATTTAAATATTAAAATAGAGTATTCTATAAAAAAGATTGAGCAGATAAAACAAGATGTTAAAAATAGTGGAAATAATATTGAACAATTAAGACAAGACAGAATAAAAGCAAATGAAAAATTAGATGCAAAAGAAAAAGAACAATCTGAGGAGTTTAGAATTATAGAAGACTTAAAATCACAAATTGTAAAATTAGATGCAAGAAAAAATAAAATTGATGAAGATTTAAATGAAGAAGTGAACAAACTTTGGGAGGAATATGAGCTTACTCCAAATGCGACAGACGAATTTACAAAACCGGAAAATATTACTTTAACTCAAAGAAAAGTAAATAATTTACATGCAGAAATTAGAGATTTGGGTAGTATTAATATAGGATCAATTGAAGAATATAAAAATTTGCAAAAACGTTATGATTTTATGTGTGAGCAAAGACTAGATTTAGAAAATACAATGAGCAAATTAAATAAAATGATAATAGATATTACAAATACGATGAAAGAACAATTCAAAGAAAAATTTGCAATTATAAATAAAAATTTTGGAGAAGTTTTTAAAGAATTGTTTGGAGGAGGTAAGGCAAGTATTTCATTAGAAGATGAGAATAATGTATTAGAATGTGGAATTGATATTATTGCACAACCACCAGGAAAAAAGCTTCAAAATATGCTTTCATTGTCAGGTGGAGAAAGAGCATTTACAGCAATAGCATTATTGTTTGCAATTTTAAAAATGAATCCAGCACCTTTCTGCGTGTTAGATGAAATTGAAGCTGCACTTGATGATGTAAATGTATATAGATATGCAGAATTTTTAAAAAAGTTTTCACCAGATACACAATTTTTAGTAATTACACACAGAAAAGGCACAATGGAGGCAGCAGATACTGTTTATGGTGTTACAATGGAGGAAAAGGGAATTTCAAAATTACTTTCAATAAAATTATAATTTTATTTTCAAAAGGGGACGGTTCTTTTTCAAAAGGGGACGGTTCTTTTTTTAAAAAGAACCGTCCCCTTTTGAAAAAGAACCGTCCCCAAATGAAAGTCATATAATAGTATAAAGATTATGTAAAATGGAGATGGTAACAATGGCAAATTTTATTATAAATATTATTATATGGACATTAGCATTATTTGGACTTTTTAAAATAATTGAAGAGGCGTTTTATAAAAACAAGAAAAATACATATATGATTGTTAAGCTTGGAAATGACAAAAATGAAGTGGAAAAAATTTTAAATTCACTAGTTTTTAAAATTTTATACAATAAAGAAGATAATATAAATCAAATTTTAATAATGGATTTAGATTCAAATGATACAAAAAAAGATACTTTTAATAAAATTGAAAAAAAATATAAATGTGTAAAAATAGTTGACTGGGATAACTGTAAAGATATTGTAGATATTAAGATATAACTTTTGGTTAGACATTAAATACACAATAAAAATTTAAAAATTAGCTAATTTTTGAAAAAAAATATTTTATTATTTATTAAATCTGTCAATTGGCTCTACATCTTGAAAAAGTGGAGAATCAAAAAAATCTTTCAATTCAATTCCAAGACCTTCACAAATAAGTATTATTGAACTTATAGTTGGCTCTTTAACTTTTCCTCTTTGGCAATCACTTATTATTGATGGCGACATACCAGCTATAAGTGACAACTTGTAGGCACTTATATTATTTTGCTTTAAAAGCTCATTTATTCTATGTTTTATTGCTTCAGATATTAGCATAGAAAACACATCCTTTTGAGTATAATTCATATTTAATTATTTACAATAATATCAAAACAATAACTGAAAATATTCGGAATATTCCGAAATTAAAAATTATTAAAAAAAATTTAAAAAATAATTGATTATGAGTAGTAACAAAAGATTACAAAAATGTAAAATTTTCTAAAACTCTTGACATATCTAAGTTTTATTAATATAATAAATTTATACTTTATATGGAGGGACAACAGAATATGACGGAATTGGATGTTTTTCCTTTAGAGGAAAAATATAAAAATATGACAGACGAAAACTTAATAAAAGAGGCAATAGATAACCAAAATAACAATGCTTTAGATTGTCTTATAAATAGATATAAAGATATTGTTAATGCAAAAGCTAACAAATTCTTTATGGCTGGTTCAGAGAAAGAAGATATATTACAAGAAGGGTATATTGGGCTATACAAAGCTGTTAAATCATATGATAGAGAAAAACAAAATTCTTTTAAAACATTTGCAACAATATGTATAGAAAGACAATTAATAACAGCTGTAAAAAATTCAAATAGACAGAAACATATACCATTAAATTCGTCATTGTCTCTAAATGCGGCCGCATTTGAAGATGATGAAGATGGAGAAACAACTATTATAGAAGTTTTAAATTCTAATAAAAATTCAGAGGATCCATTAGATATTATAACTAAAAAAGAATATATGTATTCTGTTGAAAAAAATATAAATGAAAATTTAAGTGAATTTGAAAAAAAAGTTTTAAAACTATATAAAAATGGATATTCTTATGTTGCTATTGCAGAAAAGTTAGAAACTAAAGTGAAGTCAGTAGATACAGCAATTCAAAGGATAAAGAAGAAAGCTGCAAAAGTAAAGGAACAGTTGGAAAAATAGTACTAGAAAAGTATCAAAAAACTTGCAATCTAGGTTGCTACCTTATTGTTTAATTGCTTGATTTTTGGCTGAAAGGGAGAAAAAATGGAAGAAGAATTTATAAATTTATTAAGAAGCACTAATAGAGAAGGAATAGAAAATTTAATTGATTTTTTGAAAAAGTCTGATTTTTTCAAAGCACCTGCGAGCACTAGATTTCATGGATGCTATGAAAAAGGATTAATGGAACATAGTATGAAAGTATATGAAATATTAGAACATAAAGTTAGAACATCTATTAAACCTATAGAAATTTCAAAAGAATCAATAATAATAATTGGATTATTACATGATATTTGCAAAACTAATTTTTATAAAGTAGATTATAGAAATGCAAAAAATGCTTTAGGTGTGTGGGAAAAGGTACCATATTATACAATAGATGATACTATTCCATATGGTCATGGAGAAAAATCTGTAATGATGATCACAGAATATATAAAATTAACTCCAGAAGAAAAATATTCAATTCGTTGGCATATGGGATATACAGAGCCAAAAGAAATATACTCAACTATAGGTGAGGCTTACAAAAAATATCCAATTGCATTACTTACACATGAAGCTGATTTAGAAGCAACATATTTTTACAATATATAAAATGTAACACTTTCAAAAGGGGACGGTTCTTTTTCAAAAAAGAACCGTCCCCTTTTGAAAAAGAACCGTCCCTAATTGAAATTAATAATTGTTACTCCCATTTCTCCCTCTCCATAGGTACCAATTCTAAAAGATTTAACTCTTTTGTTTTTCTTTAGATAGGAATGTATACCTTCGCGAAGTTTGCCTGTGCCTTTTCCGTGGACTATTCGTGCAGTCTTTAATTTTGCTAGGAAACAATCATCTATAAATTTGTCTATTAGAGGCAATGCTTGGTCAACAGTTAGACCGATTACATTTATTTCTGAATTTACTGTTTTTGTTTTAGATATAGAAGAATAGTTTGCAAAAGATGGTGGAGTTCTGTTTATATCATTTTTTATTTTTTTGGGTTCTTCAAGGTATTTAATATTTACATTTGTTTTTATTAGTCCTATTTGTACTTGAACCTCTTTTGATTTACTTATCTTAGATAAAATTGTTCCATTTTGCCCTAAAGTACTTATGAATACTTTTGCTCCAGGTACAATTTTAGATTCATCTATAGGAATAATTTCAAGTTCTTCATTTCCACTTATTGATATATTTTTTATAGAATTATTTAAACTATTACGCAAATTGTTTAATTTCTTTAAGTCAGAAGATGATTCTGAAATTTCTTTCATTTGGTTTATCAGAGAAGTTGCGTCATCTTTGGCATCTAACAATATTTGCCTTGCATTTAGTTTTGCTTTATTTATAATTTCTTTTTCTTGTTCACGAATTTTTGAATCATCTCTTTGTAAATTATTTTTTAATATTTCAACTTGATGAAGATTTTTTTGTATTTCTTCTTTTTCCTTTTCAATTTTTATTTTATCATCATAAATTGATTTTAATAATGTTTCAAAATCGATGTCTTGCTTTTTTAAACGATTAGAAGCATTAGCTATTATCTCTTTTTTTAATCCCAATTTTTCACTTATTGCAAATGCATTACTTTTTCCGAGGTATACCTATTAAAAGTCTATATGTAGGTTTTAAGTTTTCTATATCAAATTCAACACTAGCATTTTGAACACCTTCTGTGATTAATGCATATTGTTTTAATTCTTGATAATGTGTGGTTGCTAATGTCAAAATATCTGAATTTTTGAAAAATTCTAATATACTTATTGCAAGATTTGCTCCTTCTAGAGGATCTGTGCCTGAACCTAATTCGTCAACAAGAACAAGACTTTTGGAAGTTGCATCATTTACAATGTTTGAAATATTTTTTATGTGGCTAGAAAATGTGCTTAAAGAATCCGCAATACTTTGGTCATCACCGATATCTGCGTATATTTCATCAAAAACATAAATACTAGATTTTTCATCTGCAGGAATATTTAATCCACTGCAAGCCATTAAACTCAAAAGTCCAACAGTTTTTAGTGTAACAGTTTTTCCACCTGTGTTTGGACCGGTAATTATTAGTAAACTATAATCTTTACCGATACTGATAGTGGTTGGAACTACCTTATTTGAATCAATTAATGGATGTCTTGCATTTATTAAACTTACAAATTTTTCATTATTGATTTTAGGAGTGATACCTTTTATAGAGTTTGAATATTTTGCTTTTGCAAATATAAAATCTAAATTGCCAATTGCTTCTATATTTGTTAGTAATTCGTTTGTGTATGGGATTAGCAAATTACTTAGATTTTGTAAAATTTTTTCTATTTCTGCTGACTCTTCTACTTTTAAATTATTTAATGTATTATTTGCTTCAAATACAGCTAATGGTTCTATAAAAACTGTTGAACCTGTACTTGAAATGTCATGAACGAAGCCTTTTACAAGATTTCTAAATTCTTGCTTTACAGGAATAACATATCTGTCATTTCTCATTGTAATAACATTTTCTTGCATATATTTTGAATAAGAAGAATGCAATAAAGAATTCAATTTATTTTTTATTTCTTGTTCTGCTTGTCTAATATGTCTTCTTATTGTAGACAAATTTGAAGAAGCATTATCTGCAATTGTGTCTGTATCTATAATAGAAGTTTTAATTTTATTAACAATTGCTAAATTAGTATATAAAGAATCAAAATACATATTTAAATTTTCATAAGATTCATCATTTATAAAATTTGCAAAATAGGATTGCAATTCATCTGCCATATTTAATATATTACAAATGTCAAGCAATGCCTTGGCAGTTAATGCACTTGAGCTTTCAAGCATTTTTATATAAACTCTAATATTTGCTATTTCTGATATTGGTGGAGTAGTATTTCTTTCAATTAGACTTACAGCTTGCTCTGTTTCTAATAGAGATTTTTTTACAAAATCTTTATTAGAAGATGGTAGTAGATTTTCCACTTTTTGTTTGCCAATATATGTGTGACAATATTTTTCCAATTCATTTAAAATTTTATCATATTCTAATTTTTTTAAATAAGTTTTGTTCATTTTAGCTCAATCCTCTCTACAGGTAAATTACTATGTTCTAGTATTTTAATAATGATAATTAGTTTGCTCTTTATAAATATAAATTTATTAAGGGCAAACTAAAAAGTAAATTGTATAAATTGTATCATAAAAAGCAAAATTATTCAATATTGGTATTGATATTTAAAATTTTTTATAGTAAAATAATATTGAAATTATAGAAGAAAGAAATGGAGAAAAACAATGGAAGAGGAAAGAAAAAAAGCGTATTCGGAAGTAATAGAAATATTAAAATTAGTAGATGATGCAAGATTAGAAAAAATTCCATTTGAATTTGCACAACTAATTAAGGTAAATTCAGATCCGGAATATAAACCCAAAATAAGTAAAGACATTTCTTTAGAAGATCAAAATTTAAGAGATGAAACATATGCAATACTTGCATGGATTGCAAATAAGTATTGGGGAGAAGAAATATATAGTACAGAAGATTTTAAGAAGAAAGAGTATTTGCAAAACGAAAAAGCAGAAGTTGAAACAGAAACTAAGAATAAAGAGAATAATAAAATTGCAGAAACAGCTGAGCAAGCAAGAGAATTTAATCAAGTAGAAGAGAAAGTTGAACAAATAAAAGGAGCTAATGAAGCAGAAGAAAAAGTTGAGCAAATAAAAAAAGTTAGAAATGCTGGAGTTTATAATGACATAGAGCCAGAATGCTTAGGAGAATATCAGAATAATTTGCCTATTTTAACAGAGGAATTAAGCTGGTATAAAAAAATAAAAGAAAAAGTTATAAAGTTTTTTAAGATACTATTTAGGATTAAGAATGAAAAAGAAGGAGTAAATGAATGAGACCTGTTTTACAAAACAATAGGATAAATCGAAAACTATGGATATTGTATGGTTTTATAATAGCTATTTGCATAATAGGTATAGGAGTTACATTATATTTGCAGGTTTTTAAAGATGAAAATTTAGGTGCAACTGTTGGCATTGCCAGTGTTTCATCAGAAGAAGAAGATGAATATAATGATTTAAGATCCGAATTTGATACATTATTCACAAATCAAACGAATAATTTGCAAGAAAATCTGAATATTGAAAAAATAGTAGATAAATATGATATAGTTTTTTCACCATACAACTATCAAAAAGAAGATGAAAATTCTGAGATAAATGTTAGTATTCCACAAATAAATATTAATAATGATATTGTGAAAAGATTTAATGAAAATTTACAGAGAAATTATAAAAGCACATCAGAAATGTTTATGAATCAAGTTAGTAATATTAATTTAGTATATACTATTGACTATGTTGCTTATATTCAAAATAATATTTTATCTTTAGTGATGAGAATTAATTTTAAAGAAGGATCAAAAAGCCAAAAAACAAAAATAGAAACATTTAACTATAATATAGCAGAAGGAAGAGAAGTAACATTAGAAGAAATATTATCATTAAAAGGTATAACTGTAGATGAGGCAGAGGAAAAAGTAAAAACAGAAATTCAGAAGACTCAAGAAAAAAATCAAAATTTAATAGAAAGTGGATATTCAATCTATCAAAGAGACTATACATCTGATATGTACAAAATTTCAAATGCAAAAAATTTTTTATATGGTAAAGATGGTATGCTATATTTGATATATGCTTATGGAAATGATGAAGATACAAGTGAAAAAGATATAGTAATATTTAAATAGATGTAAAATTTGGAAAGGAGAATAAAAGGTGGAAAGCATACAAAAGGTTTTAGAATGTAAAAACCTAAATAAAAAAATAGGGAAAAAACAGATATTAAAAAATGTATCATTAGAAGTCGATTCTGGTGATATATTGGGATTTATAGGACCAAATGGTGCAGGAAAAACAACAACAATAAAGTTAATATTAGGATTACAAAGTATTACATCAGGTGAAGTATATATAAATGGATATAATATACAAACACAATTTGAAAAAGCAATCAAGAAAGTTGGAACAATTGTGGAAAGCCCAGATTTATATATGTATTTATCTGGATATAATAATTTAAAAATTATTGCAAATTTATATAAAGATGTTGATGAAAATAGAATACAAGAAGTAATAAAATTAGTAGGATTGGAAAACAGAATAAATGACAAGGTTTCAAAGTATTCTTTAGGAATGAGACAAAGGCTAGGTATTGCACAAGCTTTATTGCACAAACCAAATTTATTAATTCTAGATGAGCCAACAAATGGATTAGATCCAGAGGGGATAAAACAATTAAGAGATTTATTAACAGGTCTTGCAAAAAAGGAGAATATGGCAATTTTAATATCAAGCCATAATTTGTCCGAGCTTGAAAATTTTTGTACAAAAATTGCAATTATACAAAATGGTGAAATGATAGAAAGCTCTACTATGGAAGAAGCTAAAAAAGTAGAAGGAAAGACATTATATGACATAGAAGTTGATTTAGTAGAAAAATCAAAAGAAGTTTTAAAAGACAGAATTGATTCTATAGATGAAAAAACAATAAAAATTCATGCTTCAAAAGAGGAAATCCCTGGATTAATAGAAGCTCTAGTTATGGCTAAAATAAAAGTTTACAAGGTATGTGAAGATCAGACAAGTCTTGAAGATGCATTCCTTAAAAAGACAGGGGGTAATGTAATTGAATAATTTAATAAAAAATGAATTAACAAAAATATTTCATAAAAAAGCACTATATGTAATTTTAATAATAATGGTAGTATTAATTTTTGTTGGTAGACTAATAGACAAATTTTTATATGAAAATGTTGAAGCAAACGAATTATGGGAAAAAGAAGCTATACAAACTACAATTGATTCATTAGATAAATCTGATCCAACTTATAATGAACAACTTATATCACTAAATTCAGAACTTGAAGCAATTGAGCTTTCAGAAAAATATGATAAAAATTCTTGGCAGACTTATCTTATAAACAATTATGGTAGAGATATAATTTATAAAAAAAATTTATCTAAAGGAACAGATGAGTATGAAGAAAATAAGAAAAAATATGATCAATTTATAGAAAAATTACAAAACAATGATTGGAAAGCTTTTGCTCAAGAAGAATTAGATGAAAAAAATTCGGAAATAGAACAATTAAAAGCAACAGAAAACTATGATAAAGAAACATTAGCAGGGCTTGAAGATGAAAAACAAGTTTTAACATGGAGAATTGAGAAAAATATAGAGTATGGAAATGATGGAAATCTAGGTATTGCTTTAGAAGAATGGGAATTAGAAAGAGCGCAATTAAGAAATTATGAGAATAAAGAAAAAAATGGTGGTCTTACATATTCTGAGAAATACCAAAAACAAACGGCTATTCAAACACTTGAATTATATAAATATCAAATAGAAAATGCAATAAAAGAAGAGGAAATATTATCTGATGAAGTAGGAAATTATTATATAGCAACATCAGCAGATTCTGGACTTGCAACTGTCTTTTCTCAATCTAGTTATGGATTGTTTATTATAATTGCTACATTAATAATTGCAGGAACAATTGTAAGTGAAGAATTTAATAAAGGAACAATAAAGCTATTATTGGTTAGACCATATAAAAGGACAAAGATTTTGATGTCTAAATTTATAACATGTTTAATTGTTTTGGCTATTATGTATGTAGCAGTATTTTTGGTACAATTTATATCAAGTGGAATATTTGATGGATTTGAAAATTATAATTTTAAAGTAGCCATATATAGTTTTAATACAAACTCAGTTGAAACTATAAATGTATTTAAATATATGTTACTAAATGGAGCAGGTATTTTACCATTATACATTTTACTTTTAACTCTTGCATTTGCATTAAGTACGTTATTTACAAATTCTGCAATAGCGATTGCCTTGCCATTATTAGGATATATGGGTTCAAATATAATTAATGGATTTGCATACAATTATAAAAAAGCAGAATTTTTGAAATTTTTTGTAACACCTAACTGGAATTTGAATGTATTTTTATTTGGAAAAATTCCTCAATTTGAACCAATTTCATTGCCTTTTTCTATAGCGATTTGTTTATTATATTTCATGATAATGATGGTAGTAAGTCTAATTGTGTTTAATAAAAAGGAAATAAAAAATATTTAAGGTTAAGATAGTTTCTTTTTGGTTTTCAAAAATGAAGCTATCTTTTTCGCACTCGCTCAAAGATCGTTTGATCACTTATGCATATTTGAAAATAAGATATACTTAAAATTTATATTATAAACTATAAACTGAAAGGAGCAAATATGTTTGTAACTATTGAAAAAAATATAAATGGAGAATTAATAGAAAAGAAATCTAAGTTTATATGCAATATCTATTATGTAGAAACAAAAAAAGAAGCGGAAAATAAGCTAAAAGAAGTAAAAAAGAAATATTTTGATGCTAGACATAATTGCAGTGCTTATAGGGTAATTGAGAATGAAGAAATTATAGAAAAGTCAAGTGATGATGGCGAGCCATCTGGTACTGCTGGAGGACCAATGTTAAATATTTTACAAAAAAATAATTTGTGTAATGTGTTGGTTGTTGTTACAAGATATTTTGGTGGAATATTACTTGGTACAGGCGGGCTAGTCAGAGCTTATTCTAATGTTACATTAAATACTATTCAAAAAGCAGAAAAAACTAATATGTATGAAGGAGAGGAATACAATATTGAAGTTAGCTATAGTAATATAGAGAATATTAAATATTATTGTCGAAATAATGAAATAAGTATTATTAATTTTGATTATTTAGGCAATGTGTTTTGCACTATTTATATAAAAAAAGAAGATTTTGCTAAATTTTTGAATGATATTGAAAAAAGGAAGATTAATATAATAAGTTATAAGAAGATTTGTGATAGATTGATTAAGTTGGCTCCACATAGAGCTGATTGATAAATAAAGCTATATCCAACATAAATTTTCTAAAAATGGAAAAAAATTCCAAAAAAAGTATTGCAAAATTAAAATTATTATATTATAATAAAAATTGTAAAATTTTTCCAATAAATTATACATTTTTTTAGCAAGTATAATTAATTATTAAGGACACAAAAGATTTTACAAATAAGAAAAGGGAGGAAAAAAACGTGAAGGAAAAAATTACAATATTAATTGCAGATGACAATCAGGAATTTAGCAAAACACTAGAAAAATATCTCGAAAATGAAAAGGATATGGAAGTGGTAGGAACTGCCAAAGATGGGGTAGAGGCAGTTGAACAAATTAAAGAATTATTACCAGACATAGCTATTTTAGATGTTATTATGCCACATTTAGATGGATTAGGAGTGCTAGAAAAATTGAATAATAGCAATATGGTAAAAACTCCAATTTGTGTTATGCTGTCAGCTGTTGGTCAAGACAAAATTACACAAAAAGCAATAGAGTTAGGAGCGGATTATTATGTGGTAAAGCCATTTGATATTGAATTGTTAATAAAAAGAATTAGAGAAATAAAAAACTTCAAACCTATACCAAATAGCAATTTTATAACAAGAGATAGTATAAAAAACAGGCAATATATTGAAATCGGTAATAATGTAGGAGAGGATAATTTAGAGGCATTAGTTACAAATGTCATACATGAAGTCGGAGTGCCTGCACATATAAAAGGATATCAATACTTAAGAGAAGCAATAATTCTTGTCATAAATGATATAGATGTTATAAATCAAATAACAAAAAGCCTATATCCTCAAATTGCACAAAAATTTGGAACAACTCCAAGTAGAGTAGAAAGAGCAATTCGCCATGCAATAGAAGTTGCATGGGGTAGAGGAGAACAAGATGTTGTGGAAAATATTTTTGGCTATACAGTTTCTGCAAGTAAAGGCAAACCAACCAATTCAGAGTTTATCGCTATGATTGCAGATAAATTAAGGCTTGAGATAAAGACTGCGTAAATGCTAGCAATAGCAATATTTACATATAGTATCGAGTCAATAAACTTTCAATATTTATTGTTTATATTTCAAAAATAAATCAATAAATTATTGGAGGTTTTTTATTATGGAGAAAAATTTATTTTAAAGTAGAAGTAGATGATTTTATGAACTGATGTGCAATTTATATAGATGAATTGAAAAAAATATTAAATAATTAAGAAAATTTGTTCTGTTCACTTGTTTTTTTGTAAAAAATGTTGTATAGTAATAGACATAGGAAATGAGAATAAGCAGATGTGGTTTCCACTTTACATAGCAGAGTATAATACTCTGGGAAGGTGAGGTGGTGTTTATGGTAGATTTTTTACTATTCCTAATACTAGGATTTATGATTTCTGTAGCTATAAACGTAGCCTTATTGACTGTAATAATTATAATGTGGACAAATAAGGAATAAATAAAAAACACATCTGTAATTTGACCGTTGTAGATGTGTTTTTTTCTATATCGTGGAAAACCATGTTTGTGGTTTCTCCATTTCCTATACTTATTATACAACATTTGATTCAAATTTGTCAAATGGTATTTAACAAAAATTAAAACAATGCTATGGGGTATGTGAAATGGATAACCAAGTAGTTGCACAATTAGCAGCAAATTTAATTGATGCATCAGCTCGTAATACGGCAAGTTATATATCAGAAAAAATAAAAGCAAGTAAAGCAAAAAAAAGAACAGGAGTTAAATATGATAAAAATAGAGAGAATATATGACTATAAAAATGATAATACATATACCATTCTAGTTGATAGACTATGGGCAAGAGGAATTTCAAAAGATAAAGTTAAAATTAATCTATGGGCAAAAGAAATTGCACCTAGCATGGAATTAAGAAAGTGGTTTAATCATGATGAAGAAAAATTTGACGAATTTAGCAAAAAATACATTGAGGAATTAAATAATAATGAAAATGCCATATTATTTTTAAAAAACTTACTTGAACATGAAAATATAACTTTATTATATTCAGCTAAAGATAAAATGCATAATAATGCAGTTGTTTTAGAAAAATGGATAAAAGATAAAATAAAAAATAATAAATAAATTTATGGAAGTGATTTTGAAATTCAATATTTTGAATATGCTAATTTTTATCTTAATTTATACAAACAAATGTTATATAGTATTAAACATAGTTATATGAAGGGAGCAAAATGATAGCAGAAGTAATAATAGATAGTAGAGCAAAAAAATTAAATAGAAAATTTGATTACAAAATACCAGAAAAGTTGGAAGATATTATAACTATAGGAAGTAGAGTTTTGGTTCCTTTTGCAAATTTTAAAACATTAGAACAAGGGTATGTAATAAAAATAAAGCAAAACACTGAGTTTGAAGTAAAAGAAATTGCGGGCTTAGAAGAAAATCTATCAGAAGAAAAAATCAAACTTGCAAGATGGATGGCAAGAAAATATTTTTGCAATGTATCAGAATGTATAAAATTAATGTTAACACCAGGTACAAAAAGCAAAGATATTGAAAAAAGGCTACAAGATAAAAAGATAAATTTTGTATATATGGGTGTTAGTGAAAATGATATTGATATAAATTCTTTAAGAGGAGAAAAACAAAAAAAGGCTATAGAATTTATAATGAAGAACCAAGGACTAACAATACCAGAGATAATGAATTTTTCAGGGGTTTCAAGAGAGACAATAAATTCATTAGTAAAAAAAGGATATATAGAAATTAAGCAAGAAAAAGTGAATAGAAATCCTTTATCATTAAAGAAATCAAACGAAAATAAAAAATTAAAATTAACAGAAGAACAAGAATTAGCCATAGAAAAAGTAGAGAATTCAATAGAAGAAAAGAAGTTTAAAGAATTTTTACTTTATGGTGTTACAGGATCTGGCAAAACAGAAGTATATATGCAATTGATTGAAAAGGTAATAAAAAATGGAAAAAGTGCAATTTTGCTTGTACCAGAGATTTCTTTAACACCACAAATGTTAGATAGGTTTATTGGAAGATTTGGAAAAGATAAAATAGCAGTTTTACATAGTAAACTTTCAATTGGAGAGAGACATGATGAATGGATAAGAATTAAAGAAGAAAAATCTAAAATTGTCATAGGTGCAAGATCTGCAATATTTGCACCTGTTAAAAATTTGGGTATAATTATTATAGATGAAGAACATGATAGTTCATATAAATCTGAATCAAGTCCAAGATATAATGCAAAAGAAATAGCTGAGAAAATTTGCAAAGAAAATAATATTCCGCTAATACTTGGAAGTGCGACACCTGATATAAATACATTTTATAGAACGAATTTAGAAAATATAGATGATAGAAAAATTACATTATTAAAATTGACAAAAAGGGCAAATAATTCATCACTTCCAAAAGTAAAAATTGTAGATTTAAAAAAAGAACTTGCAATTGGAAATAAAACGATGTTTAGCACATTATTGCATAAATTGATTGAAGAAAATTTAAAAAATAAACATCAAACAATTTTATTTTTAAATAGAAGAGGGTATTCAACATTTATTATGTGTAGAGAATGCGGATATACCATGAAATGCCCAAATTGCAATATAAGTCTAACATATCATAGTTTTCAAAATAAATTAAAATGTCATTATTGTGGACATGAAGAAAATCCTGTAAATATTTGTCCAAATTGTGGAAGTACCAAGATAAGATATTTTGGAACAGGTACTCAAAAAATTGAAGAGGAAGTGAAAAAAGAATTTCCTGAGGCATCAATTATAAGAATGGATGTAGATACAGTCAGTAAAAAAAATTCACATGAAGAAATTTTAAATAAATTTAAAAAAGAAAATATAGATATTTTAATTGGAACTCAAATGGTTGTAAAAGGGCATCATTTTCCAAATGTAACTTTAGTTGGAGTCATAGAAGCTGATTCATCACTTAATATTGATGACTTTAGAGCAAATGAAAGAACATTCCAAATTTTAACACAAGTAGCTGGAAGAGCTGGAAGAGAACAATTACCTGGAAAGGTTGTGGTCCAAACATATAACCCAAATAGTTTTGCAATAGAGCTTTCAAAAGGGCAAAATTATGATTTATTTTACAAAACAGAAATTGAATTAAGAAAACAGTTGAATTATCCACCATTTTGCGATATAATAGTTGTGGGTTTTTCTGGAAGGGATAATAATGAAATATCAAAATTAAGCACTTATGTGTACAAATTGTTGAAAACTAACTTGGAAAATTACAATATAAAGGTATTTATGCCAATGCCTGCACCAATAGATAGAATAAAAAACAGATATAGGTGGAGGATTGTAGCAAAAGGAAAAGTTACAAGTGAAGTTAATATTGTAATCAATAAATGCCTACAAAAAGTTTATAATTCTGGGATTAGTAAAAATACAAATATTATTATCGATGTAAATCCAAATACTATGTATTAGGGGGGGAAGTAATGGCACTTAGACAAATAAGAGAAGAAGGAGAAGAGATATTAAGAAAAAGGTCTAGAGAAGTTGCAATAGACGAAATTACTGGTGAAAAAATACAACAATTGATAGATGATATGATAGAAACAATGCATCATTATAATGGAGTTGGACTTGCAGCTGTACAAGTAGGAATTTTAAAACAAATAATTGTAATTGATGTAGAAGATGAAAAAGGACCTTATGTATTAATAAATCCAAAAATATTAAAAACAAAAGGTGAAAAAGAGTGTGAGGAAGGGTGCTTGAGCTTTCCAAATAAATTTGGAAAAGTAATAAGACCAACAGAAGTAGTTGTAGAATTCTATGACAGGAATGCCAAAAAAGTAAAATTAAAAGGGAAAGACTTACTAGCACAAGCAATATGTCATGAATCTGATCATTTAAATGGGATTTTATTTGTGGATTTGGCGCTACCAGGAACAATCGAATACATCTCACCAGAAAATAACAGCTAATAACAGATTTTTTAAACATATTAGTAAATTAATTAGGAGGAATTTTTAAATGAATATTGTAATTATGGGTGCACAAGGCACAGGAAAAGGAACAGTAGCAGGTATTTTAAAAGGAGATTTAAATATACCACATATTTCTACAGGAGAAATATTTAGAAAAAATATTAAAGAGGGAACAGAATTAGGAAATAAAGCAAAAGAGTATGCAGATAATGGTAGATTAGTTCCAGATGAAATAACAAATGAAATGGTAAAAAATAGATTAAATGAAATAGATTGCAAAAATGGTTTTATATTAGATGGATATCCTAGAAATTTAGCACAAGCAAAAGAATTAGATAAAATTTTATCAAATAATGGAAAAAAATTAGATTTAGTTGTCTATTTAAAAACTCCAACAGATGAAATAGTAGAAAGAGTAATGGCAAGAAGAGAATGCCCAAAATGTAAATCAGTATATAATATGATATTAAGTAAACCAAAAAATGGAGAAATATGCGACAATTGTGGAACTACACTTGTAAAAAGAGCAGATGACACAGAAGAAAAATTAAAAACAAGATTAAACATCTTCTTTACAGAGACACAACCTGTAATGGAATATTATAAAGAAAAAGGTATTGTAAAAGAAGAAGAAATAAGTATAAAAATAAACAGATTAGGTGTTGATGCAGCAAAAGATATTAGTAAATACATTAAACAAAAATAATTATCAATTGCAGAAAGGAAATGAATAAAATGGTTACAATAAAATCTCAAAGAGAGATTAAATTAATGGAAGCTGTATGCAAATGTGTTGCAAAATTTTATGAACTTCTAGAAAAAGAAATAAAAGAGGGAATGTCTACATTTGAGTTAGATAAAAAAGCTGAACAAATTATGAGAAATTTAGGATGTACTCCTGCACAAGTTGGATATGACCCAGGAATTAGGGGAGTACCACCATATATGCATTCAACATGTATTTCTGTAAATGATGAAGTAATACATGGAATTCCTGTAAAAAATAAGATTTTGAAAAATGGAGATATTGTGAGTATAGACACTGTGTTATTAAAAGATGGCTTTAATGGAGATGCAGCACGTACATTTGTTGTAGGTGGAAAAACTTCAAAAGACGCACAAAGACTAATAGATGTTACAAAACAAGCATTTTTTGAAGGAATAAAATTTGCAAAACCTGGTTTTAGAATTGGTGATGTATCACATAGAATAGGAGAGTTCGTTAAAGAAAATGGCTATTCTGTAGTAAGAGAATTTGAAGGTCATGGAATTGGAAGAGAAATGCATGAAGAACCAGAAATACCAAACTATGGAAAAGCTGGAAGAGGAATAAGACTTGAACCCGGAATGACACTTGCGATAGAACCAATGGTAATTCAGGGAAAACCAAATATTTTAGAGCTTGATGATGGATGGACAATAGTAACAGAAGATGGAAGTTTAGCAGCACATTATGAAAATACAATTTTAATTACAGAAAATGAACCAAAAATCTTGACAATCTAAAAAAAATGCTATATAATATAGAAGTTATTATAGAATAGATAATTATGCATTAAATCAACATTACATAATATATTTATGAAAAAGTTATTCTGTATTATTAAGTAAAAGTTCTTTAAGGAGGCGAAAAAATGGCTAAAGAAGATGTTATAGAAGTAGAAGGTGTGGTTGTAGAAACTTTACCAAATACAAATTTTAAAGTTGAACTTGAAAATGGGCATCAAATATTAGCACATATTTCAGGAAAATTGAGAATGAACTACATAAAAATTTTGCCAGGAGATAAAGTAAAAGTTGAACTTTCTCCATATGATTTAAATCGTGGCAGAATTACTTGGAGAGCTAAATAATGCAAAAACTTTAGATACAATAGCAAGCAATAAGTTTTAGGAGGTGCAAAAAATGAAAGTAAGACCATCAGTAAAAAAAATGTGCGACAAATGCAAGGTAATAAAAAGAAAGGGTGTAATAAGAGTTATCTGTGAAAACCCAAAACACAAACAGAGACAAGGATAATTATATGGGTAAATTTATAACAATAATTTATTCATATAATTATTGTCGTTAAAATTAACCATTGAATAAAATCAAATATTTTACCAATGGTTTATTTAAGTGTTAAAATACTAAAGCTTATAAAAAATTGATTATAGCATAAAGAGGTTGCGGCTGAAACGAAAGTTTTATAACCATTTATGTTTATATATATTTTGTATTATAAATCTAAAAATTAAATGAATACAATACCTTAAAAAATTCATTTAATGCATTTCACTTTTAGAAATATAATATTAAACAACAAAAAAATTGGAGGTGCAAAAAGAATGGCTCGTATAGCAGGAGTTGATTTACCTAAAGAAAAAAGGGTAGAAGTTGGACTAACATACATATATGGAATAGGATTATCACGTTCTCAAAAAATCCTTGAAAAAACAGGAATAAGTCCAGATGTCAGAGTAAAAGATTTAACAGATGATGATTTAGCAAAAATTAGAAAAGTAATTGATGAAGATTATTCGGTAGAAGGTGACTTAAGAAGAGAAGTTGCTTTAAATATTAAAAGACTTACTGAAATTGGATGCTACAGAGGATTAAGACATAGAAGAGGACTTCCAGTTAGAGGACAAAGAACAAAGACTAATGCTCGTACAAGAAAAGGTCCACGTAAAGTAGTAAGTAGATCAAAGAAAGCAGATTAAGGAGGTAAGTAGGAATAATGGCTAAAAATGTAACAAGAAAGACAGTTACTAAAAGAAATAGAAAAAACATTGAAAGAGGAGCTGCTCATATACATTCTAGCTTTAATAACACTATTGTAACAATTACAGATAATGCTGGAAATGTTATATCATGGGGAAGTGCTGGAGGACTTGGATTTAAAGGTTCTAGAAAAAGCACACCATTTGCAGCAGGAGAAGTTGCAGAAACTGCAGCTAAAAAAGCAATGGAACATGGTTTAAAAACTGTTGAGGTATTTGTTAAAGGACCTGGATCTGGAAGAGAATCAGCAATAAGATCTCTTCAAACAGCTGGGTTAGAAATCAGTGCAATAAAAGATGTAACACCAATACCACACAATGGTTGCAGACCACCAAAGAAACGTAGAGTTTAATAATAAGGAAGGTGAAATGAAAAATGTCAAGATATAAAGACGCACAATGTCGTATTTGCCGTAGAGAAGGATGCAAATTATTCTTAAAAGGTGAAAGATGTTATTCAGATAAGTGCAGTGTATCTAGAAGAAATTATGCTCCTGGAGAACATGGTCAAAAAAAGGCTAAACTTTCTGAATATGGAACACAATTAAGAGAAAAACAAAAAACAAAATCATACTATGGAGTTGGAGAAAAACAATTTAGAAAATATTTTGAAATGGCTTCAAATAAAAAAGGTGTAACAGGTGAAAACTTATTACAAATACTAGAAAGCAGATTAGACAATGTAGTATACAGATTAGGATTTGGAACATCTAGAGCTGAAGCAAGACAATTTGTTACTCATGCTCAATTTGATGTTAATGGTAAGAAAGTAAATATAGCATCATATTTAGTAAAACCTGGAGATGTAATTTCAGTTAGAGAAAACAAAAAAGATAATAGTACAATTAAAACAAATGTTGAGGCAAACGCAGTTAGACCTGTACCAGCATGGTTAGAAAAAGATAATGAAAAACTAAGTGGAAAAGTATTAAGATTAGCTTCAAGAGAAGATATAGACATCGCATTAGAAGAACATTTAATAGTAGAGCTATACTCTAAATAATTAGGAGGTTAGATAATGATAGAATTTGAAAGGCCAAATATTGAATGTACAAAAATTGATGATAAAAGTAATTATGCGAGATTTGTATGTGAGCCACTTGAAAGAGGTTATGGTGTTACAATAGGAAATTCTCTAAGAAGAATATTGCTATCATCATTACCAGGATGTGCATTGACAAGTGTGAAAATTGATGGAGTATTACATGAATTTTCAAGTATACCAAATGTAGTAGAAGATGTACCAGAAATAATAGTTAATTTAAAAAATGTAAGATTAAAATTTGATGAAAATGAAGAAAAAGTTTTACATTTAGATTTTAAAGGCGAAGGTGAAGTTAAAGCTGGAGATATAAAAACAGATGGAACAGTAGAAATATTAAATCCAGATTTACATATAGCTACAGTGTCTGAAGGTGGACATCTTGTTATGGAACTTACAGCAGACAGAGGCAGAGGATATTTACCATCAGAAAAAAATAAAAAACCTGATCAAGATATATCTGTACTACCTATAGATTCAATTTATACACCTGTTAAAAAAGTAAATTATCAAGTAGAAGCAACTCGTGTTGGACAAATGGTGGATCTAGATAGATTGGTTATAGAAGTTTGGACAGATGGAAGCTTAAAACCTTATGAGGCATTAAGTTTAGCTGCAAAAATAATGGTAGAACATTTAGGACTATTTATTGATTTATCAGATACTGCAAAAAATACCAAAGTTATGATAGAAAAGGAAGATAATCAAAAAGAAAAGATTTTAGAAAAATCTATAGAAGAGATGGATTTATCTGTAAGATCATTCAATTGCTTAAAAAGAGCTGGTATTGCTACAGTGGAAGATTTAACAAATAAAACAGAATCAGAAATGATGAAAGTTAGAAATTTAGGTAAAAAATCTTTAGACGAAGTAACAAATAAATTACATGCTTTAGGATTAGATTTTGCACCTGAAGAAGATTAATATTAAAAATAATATTAAAATAAAGGAGTGTGAACAAATTGGCTAACAGAAAATTAGGAAGAACTACAGACATAAGAAATGCAATGCTTAAAAATTTAACAACAGATTTATTTATGTATGGAAAAATTACAACAACAGAAGCTAGAGCTAAAGAAGTAAAATCAATAGCAGATAGTTTAATTGCATTAGCTGTTAAAGAAAAAGATAATTTTGAAATGGTAGATGTAAAAGTTGTTAAAGCAAAAGTAGATTCAAAAGGAAATAAACTTACAGAAATGGCAAAAAGCAAGAATGGCAAAGAATATTTAAAAGTAGTTAAAGAAGAGACTACAGAAAGCAGACAAAAAGATATGCCATCAAGACTAAATGCTAGAAAAAAGATAATGAATAACATAAACAAAGTTAAAGATGCAGAAGGAAATAATGTTGATTTACCATCAAAATTATTTAATGAAATCGCTCCAAAATATCAAGATAGAGTTGGAGGATATACTAGAATTGTTAAAGCTGGTCAACGTAAAGGTGATGGAGCTGAAACAGCAGTATTAATGTTAGTTTAATATACATATATAAAAATAACCTTTGGTTTTGCCAAATAGGTTATTTTTTTTGCATAATAAAAAAAATGATGAATACAATTTATTGGGTGATTTTATGCAAGATAATAAGGGACTAGATTTTAAACATAAAGAAGTTATAAATATAAATGATGCAAGAAGATTAGGGTATGTACAGGATGTATGTGCAGACTTAGAAACTGGAACAATTACAGCAATTATTGTTCCAGGCGGATCTAATAAATTTATAAATTTTTTTTCTTCGAGTAATGATATAGTTATAAAATGGGAAAATATAAAATGTATAGGTGATGACTTAATTTTGGTGGAAATTTAGCAAAAACACTTGCATTTGCAGTAAAAATATGGTAAAATAACGTATGTAAAAAACACATAAAGGGAGTAATTTAAGGTGTGCTATTTAAATGGTCTTGAATTATAAAGAACTTTATGGAAGCAAAAAACAAAAAGGAGGAATAAAAATGGCAGTAGTTGCAATGAAACAATTACTTGAAGCAGGTGTTCATTTTGGACATCAAACAAGAAGATGGAATCCTAAAATGGCTGAATATATATTTCAAGCTAGAAATGGAATCCATATAATCGATTTACAAAAAACATCAAAGAAAATTGATGAGGCTTATGAATTTTTAAGAAGTCAATCAGAGGAAGGAAAAACAGTTTTATTTGTAGGAACTAAAAAACAAGCACAAGAATGCATTAAAGAAGCAGCTGAAAAATGTGGAATGTATTATGTTGATCAAAGATGGTTAGGTGGAATGTTAACTAATTTCTCAACAATAAAAAATAGAATACAAAGACTAAAAGATATCGAAAAAATGCAAGAAGATGGAACATTTGATGTATTACCTAAAAAAGAAGTAATAAATCTTAAAAAGGAAATGGAAAAATTACAAGCAAATCTTGGTGGAATCAAAGATATGGAAGAACTTCCAGGAGTATTGTTTATAGTAGATCCTAAAAAAGAATATAATGCTATAAATGAAGCTAAAAGATTAAATATTCCTGTTGTAGGAATTGTAGATACAAACTGCAATCCAGAAGTTTTAGATTATCCAATTCCAGGAAATGATGATGCAATAAGATCTGTAAAACTAATTACAGATGCCATGGCAAATGCTATTATAGAAGGAAAACAAGGAGAAAGTTTTGAACTTGAAGAAGAAGAGAATCAAGAAGAATCTGTAGAAGAAAGTTCAGAAAAAACTCCAGAAACTATGGAAGAAGTAGTTGCAAATTCTGAGGAAGAAAGCAATAATTAAAATATAAATAAGAGTGGGGCATCTGCTCTACTCTTATTTTAACAGAATAAAAAATTATCAATAATATAAGAAATTAAAATATATATTTGTAAATTAAAAGGAGGAATAAAAAATGATATCAGCAAGTATGGTAAAAGAATTAAGAGAAAAAACAGGAGCAGGAATGATGGACTGCAAAAAAGCTTTAACAGAAACTAATGGAGATATGGAAAAAGCTATAGAATACTTACGTGAAAAAGGAATTACAAAAGCAGCTAAAAAATCAAGTAGAATAGCAGCAGAAGGATTAGTATTAGCTTATGTAAGTGAAGATGGAAAATTAGGTTCTGCTGTAGAAGTTAATTCTGAAACAGACTTTGTTGCTCAAAACGCTGAATTTAGAAGTTTTGTAGAAGCTCTAGCAAAACAAGTTGCTTTAAAAAATCCAAAAGATGTTGATGATTTAATGAATCAAGAATTTATAGAAGAAACAGGAAAAAAAGTTTCAGAAGCATTAGTAGAAAAAGTAGCAAAAATTGGAGAAAATATGAATATACGTAGATTTGTAAGATTTGAAACAACAGATGGTTTGATAGAAAAATATATTCATGGAGATGGAAAAATTGCAGTTTTAGTTAATATGAAAAATGCAGATAAAGAACTTGCAAAAGACATTTGTATGCAAATAGCTGCAGCAAGACCAGAATTTTTAGATGAAAAATCAGTTCCAGCTGAAAGACTTGAAAAAGAAATGGAAATTTTAAAGGCACAAGCTATAAATGAAGGAAAACCAGCAGCAATAGCAGAAAAAGTAGTTCAAGGAAGAATAGGAAAATTCTATAGTGAAATATGTTTAGTAGATCAAGAATTTGTTAAAAATCCAGATATGAAAGTATCAGAATTATTAAAATCAAAAGGAGCAGAAGTTGTAGAATTTGCCAGAATTGAAAGAGGAGAAGGAATAGAGAAGAAAGAAGAAAACTTTGCAGAAGAAGTTATGAAACAAATAAAATAATTTAAAAATCAAGTTTAGATTTATCTAGACTTGATTTTTTAGTTGTAAACAACATTACTATCTAGGTTGAGCTTATAGTATTTAGGAACAAAAAAGAACTATTTGCATAAGATATACTAAAATAGAATGAAAGGAGAGTATGATATGTTAGAAATTTAAGATATATCATATAGGAAAGAATATGGGAATTTTTATATTATTTATATTTTTTGTATTACCATTGGCAACTATTTTACTTTCTATAGTATTACAAAAGTTGCTTAGAAGCCCAATTTTAGTTGGAATAACATTTTTTGCAATTTATTTAATAGTTTCATTTGTAGCATTTTCAAATAATTTAGCTGAAGCACTAATAGCAACGATTATATATACAATAATTGCTATTATAACTGCATATATTACAAGATTAATATGTCGTTGTTGGCGCTTAATATGTAATTTTGGAAATCAAAATAATACAAATGATACCACAAATAATAGTGTAACTACTTCTACAATTGCTGAAAATCTTATAGAAGGAGATACTACAGATAACACAATTCAAACCATAGAAAATAATAGTAATAATAATTGCTATTCAAGGAGATTTTATAGAAGAAGATAAATAAATAATGGTGAATTTGTTATTATTATTAATTTATTTTAACAATTTAAAACAATTAATATAGTAACAAAATTACCATTATATTTTAATTAAAAATTAGGTCAAGTTATGTTAAAACTTGACCTTAAAAATATTAACTATTTTTCACAATGAGGTTTTATACAGCCACATTCTTCTGGTTTTTTACCTTTTAAACATTCAAATTCGTGTTCTACCTTATTGCATAATCTGAAATGTTTAACATCATTAACCCAAATATCAATAGCATATTCTTTATCTGGACAAAGAGGACCAAAAACGAATTCTCCATATTCATCTGTAAATGTGTGACTTATAGGAATTCTCATTTTCATGCCATCTTTTTCACATTTAATTTCTATTAATTTTACAACGGCATTTTTTACAGGCTCTTTTTTGGCATCTTTGATAGTTCCAAAAATTACATTTCTGTTATCTTTTGGCAAAGTTATATCCAAATCAAATTGTTTTCCAGTATCAATTTTGCCATTAATATCAACTACAGGACAGTGAGAAGGCTTTTTAAAATCATATTCTTCGTTCTCCATAATAAATCCTCCAACAAATTAAATTTACAATTAATTTAAACAATCTTTGTGAATTATTAAATTAATTGATTAATATATACTATGTCAAAATTTGTAATAATGTGACATTTTCTCAAATGATTTATTAAGACATTATCATAAATTAAACCAGAATATCCATTTGAAATGTCCTTAATTAGTATTTGAAATACAACAATTTAAAAGATCACAATATTGACATAATAGAAGAAAAGTGGTATAATACCAAAAGATTAAATGAGATTAAAGAGATTATAGTTAATTGTGAGTTTAAGAATCGCAATTATATTGATATGCAATTTATGGAGAATGTGATTGCATATTTTTAATCGATTTTATTTATAATAAGTTTTAATAAAAAAGAGAAAGGAAGGAAAATTTATAATGGAAGAAAAGATAGAAAACACTATAAAAAGAGAAAAAAAGAACAATGCACCAAGAAAAAAAAGAATAGTTAGTGAAAATATTTTAAACACTAAAACATCAAGTACAAAGAAAACAATGGAGGGTGAAACGAAAGTAGATATAAAAAAGAAAAGAACGACTAGAAAAACAAAGGTAGCAAAAATACTAAAAGACAACAAAGAAGAAAATACAAAATCAGATTTAAAAAAAGATGACAATGATTTTGTGTTTAAAAGACCAAAACTAAAAATTATTCCATTAGGTGGATTACATGAAATAGGAAAAAATATCACAGTATTTGAATATGGAAATGATATGATAGCAGTAGATTGTGGTTTATCATTTCCAGAAGATGATATGTTGGGAGTAGATTTAGTTATTCCAGATATAACATATATTTTGAAAAATAAAGAAAAATTCAGGGGTATCGTTATAACACATGGACACGAAGATCATATTGGTGGAATACCATATTTCTTAAAACAATTAAATACACCAATTTACGCAACAAAATTGACTTTAGGATTAATAAAAAACAAATTAGAAGAACATAATTTAGTAGAGTCTACAAAATTACATGAAGTGGCTCAAGGGAAAACAATAAAGTTAGGTTGTTTTAAAATTGAATTTATCAGAAGTTCTCATAGTATACCAGATTCTGTAATGCTTGCTATAACTACGCCAGTTGGAGTAGTGTTGCATACAGGAGATTTCAAAATTGATTTTACTCCAATAGATGGAAAAATAATGGATTTAGGAAGAATTGCAGAACTTGGAAACAAAGGAGTTTTAGCATTAATGTCTGATAGTACTAATTCTGAAAGAAAAGGATTTACGATGTCAGAACGTACAGTTGGAGATGTATTTGATAAATTATTCCTAAATTGCACAAAAAGAATTGTGGTAGCAACATTTGCTTCAAATGTTCATAGAGTTCAACAAATTGTAAATTCTGCGGTAAAATATGGAAGGAAAATTGCTGTATGTGGAAGAAGTATGGAAAATATGATAACAACAGCAAGAGAACTTGGTTATATTCAATGTCCAGATAATCTATTTATAGATATAGACATGATAAATAATTATGTAGATAATCAATTGGTAATAATTACTACAGGAAGTCAAGGGGAAGCGATGTCAGCTTTAACTAGAATGGCAGTAGGAACACATAGAAAAGTAAAAATTACACAGAATGACTTAGTAATAATTTCTGCAACACCTATTCCAGGAAATGAAAAATATGTTTCAAAAGTAATAGATGATTTAATGCAAATAGGCGCAGAGGTTGTATATAGTGCATTAGAAGATGTCCATGTTTCAGGACATGCTTGTCAAGAAGAACAAAAACTAATTTTAACATTAGCTAAACCAAAATACTTTATACCTGTACATGGAGATTATAGACACTTAGTAGCACATAGTGAAACAGCAAAATCTGTAGGAATAGATAAAGACAACATATTTATGCTTCAAAATGGATTAGTTTTAGAAATGAATAAAGAAGAGGCAAATTATGGTGAAACAGTACCATCAGGAAGAGTCTTAGTTGATGGTTTAGGAATTGGCGATGTTGGAAGTGTCGTATTAAGAGATAGACAGCATTTATCACAAGACGGATTAATAATAGTTGTTCTAACATTACAACAAGGAACAGGAGAAGTACTTGCAGGACCAGATGTAATATCAAGGGGATTTATATATGTTAAAGAATCTGAAAACATTATGGAAGAAATAAAAGCAGAAGTTAGAAAACAAGTTTGGGAATGTGAAGCAAAAGGAATCGCAGATTGGAATACAATCAAAAACATAATAAGAGACAATCTAAGAGAGTATATAATTAATAAAACAAAAAGAAACCCAATGATTATACCAATTATAATGGAAGTTTAATTTCAAAGAGGGACAGTGCTTCTTTCAAAAAAGAACCGTCCTCTTTTGAAAGTGAAAGGAGATTTATATGGATTATAAAGAATTAGCTGATATGATTTTTCCAGATGCAAAGGATATATCATATTATGAAGAAAAATACCCAGAAAGAGATTTACCAGAAGGAGCTCAAGTTTTAAGAGTTGCCCCAAGTCCAACAGGAAATGTGCATATTGGAACAATTGATCAAGCTTTAATTGCAACTAAGGTTGCTAGACAGACTGGCGGAGTTTTCTTTTTAAGAATAGAAGATACTGATCAAAAAAGAGAAGTCGAAGGTGGAGTAAAACAAATAATTGAAGCTCTTAAAAGTTTTGATTTAGAGCCTGATGAAGGAATGATAAGTGAGACAGAATGGAAAGGAAACTATGGACCTTATAAACAATCTATGAGAAAAGACATTTATCAAGCTTTTGCAAAACACTTGTTAGAGATGGGAAAAGCTTATCCTGCTTTTGATACTCCAGAGGAATTGGAAGAAATGAGAGCAAGGCAAGAAGCTTCAAAACTTAGAACTGGTTATTATGGAGTATGGGCAAAATATAGAAATTTACCATTAGAAGAAGCTGCAAAAAAGATAAAAGCAGGAGTTCCATATATTATAAGATTTAAATCAAATGGTAGAGAAGACAGAAAAATTAAGCATAAAGATATAATAAAAGGAAATGTTACATTTCCAGAAAATGATCAAGATATAGTTATAATAAAGGCTGATGGACTTCCAACATATCATTTTGCACATTTAATTGATGATCATTTGATGGGAACAACAATTGTAACAAGAGGAGATGAGTGGCTTTCATCTGTACCACTTCATTTGCAACTATTCCAAGAGATGGGCTGGAAAGCACCAAGATATGCACATACACCTACTTTACTTAAAAATGACAATGGAAATAAGCGTAAAATAAGTAAAAGAAAAGACCCAGAAGCTGCTGCATCATATTATGAAGAAATTGGAGTTCCAAGTTTAGCAGTAAAAGAATATTTATTAAATATTGCAAACTCTACATTTGAAAATTGGAGAAGACAGAATAAAGATAAATCAATTGATGAATTTGATTTTCAATTAAATAAAATGAGTGTTAGTGGTGCATTATTTGATATGGTAAAATTAGGTGATGTGTCAAAAATTGTAATTTCTAGATATTCTGCAGAAGAAGTTTATGATAAGTCTTTGAGATGGGCTAAAAAACATGATGATGAATTGGCGAAAATGCTTGAGAATAAAGAATATTCACTTAAAGTTTTAGGAATTGAAAGAGGAAATGCAAAACCTAGAAAAGATATTGCAAAATGGTCAGATGTCAAAGAAAATATCATATATATGTATGATGAAAAATTCTTTGAAAACTCTATAGAATATCCATATCAAGTAATTTCAGATAAAAATGATATTAACAAAATTTTAAAATTATACATAGAAAAATATTATAATGAAAATGATGATAAACAAACTTGGTTTGATAAAATAAAAGAACTTTCTGGGGAGATGGGATATGCTAAAGAAGTTAAAGAGTTTAAAGCAAATCCAGGAATGTATAAAGCTCATGTTGGTGATGTAAGCACTGTTATTAGAGTTGCATTAACAGGAAGAACTAATACTCCTGATATGTATGAAATTATGAAGGTTTTAAGAAAAAATAGTGTAATTAAAAGAATAGAAAAGGCTATTGAAAATTAAAATTATAATTTTGAAAATTTCAAATTACTATGAATGAATCTATGTGTGGATATTTGGAATTGAAAGGAAATGTGGTTAAATATGGAGTACAATATTGGGGATATTGTTAGAACAAAAAAGCCACACCCATGTGGTTGTAAACTTTGGGAGATTACAAGAGTTGGTGTAGATTTTAAACTAAAGTGCACAAATTGTGGACATGTAGTTGTTATGCAGAGAGAAAAAGCACTTAAAACTATTACTAAAAAAGAGTCAAGCAAAAATTTGTAAAATTAAGAATAAAAAGACTAGATATAGTTATTTTATAAGTTTTTAAATGCAATTGGAGGCAAATTTTTTATGAGCAGTATGGAGTACTTGAGAAACTTTATAAAATAACTATATTTTAATTTAAAACAATTATCTTAAAATTTTTAGTTCTAAAATAAAATTTCAAGCATATAATATAAATATAAAATATAATATTGGAGAAGATTTATGTTTGATATATTTTGGGACAATTGCTTTGAAGAAGCAATAAAATTAAAGGAAAAGTTTAAATTAATTGAAACTAAAAAGTGGAATAGCCTTTTGGTAATGGATGAGTTTGAAATACAGCTCGGTCATTATGCACTTATAGAAAGTGGAGATGAAATCGCAAAAGAAAAAGGAAGAAATATAGAAAATAGAGCAGATGAAATTTGTGATATTTTACTGCAACTATGTGCTTTTTGCAAATTTGAAAATATAAAAAAAGAAGAAATAAATTTCCAAAAAATAGAATATCATGATGAAAAAAATTTAATTTTAGATTTAATGTCAATTTCTGGTCAAATAATAGAAACAATTTTAGAAACAAAAAGATATAGATTTAATAAATCAAGAAATGGTTTTTTATCACATAAAAGTTTTATAATAGATAGAATTTCAAAACTTTTCTCAATAATATTTAGTATAGTAGAATATAGAAAAATAGATATAGTAGAAGAATTTCATAATATGTGTAAAGATGCAAGTTTATTTATAGATAGAAAATTAAATGAATATAAATATCCAATAGTAGATTTGCATGCATCATGGATTGCACTAAATCCTATACAAGGTTGTCCGAATAGTTGCAAATACTGTTTTTTAAATGGAGTTAATTTAACAAAAACGAATCCGAAAATACTTGCAACTCCAGAAGAAACAGTGAAAGAACTAAAAAGATCAAAATTTTATCACCAAGACATTCCAATATGTATAGAAACAGAATCAGATGGGTTTGCAACTCCTGTAAATATTGCTTATGTTGAAGCATTGTTAGATGAACTGGAGAAAAATAATATCTTTAATTTGATTGTATTTATTACAAAATGTTCAATTCCTTTAAAATTCATAGCAAAAGTTAGAAAAATGCAGACAAAAGGATATAAATTCATATTTTTCTTAAGCTATTCAGGACTTGACAATGATATAGAAATTGGTGTAAAAAAAGAGAATATAAAAAGAAATTTTATAGAATTGTATAAAAATAATATACCAGTAGTTCATTATTGGAGACCATTTTTACCGCAAAATTCATCTGAGAAAAAAATTAGAGAAGTATATAATTTTGTAAAAAAATATGCAAAATGTTCTGTGGCAATAGGTCTCAAAGTAAAAGAGAATTACAAAGATAAATTAGATTTTTGGAAAGAAATTAAAGATGCAAAAGAAACAACATGTGCAGAAAGTGTTTGGACAAAAGAGGCTTATGATTTAATATGGGGAGAAAAATCAATTATTGATGAAGATTATCCTATTTTTAAGACTACCTCTTGTGCTATAGGTTATGCAACAAACAGAAGTGAGCAAGAAGCATGTTTTAATACTAATGTTTGTGAAAATGATAATAAATGTCCACAAAAACAAAGAGAACTTTGCAAGAAATTTTATAGATGCTTAAATAAAATTGATGTTAAATATGTCGAAAATTTATTAAAAAAATTAAATTTGATTAATGATAAAACTGTTTATAAAATAACAATAGATAATACAAGAAAAATAATAGAAATTCAAGGGATAAGCTTAAATACAAAAGAATTTAGTATGCTTACACTTTTGACAAAATATAGAATTAAAGCTCAAAGAAATAATAGTGATGATTATTGGAATAGTTTTATTAATGATGCAAAACAAATAATAGTATAAATTTTTTATAAGGAAGTGTTGATGTAAATGGATATTTCAATTGAAATAGAAAACATAAAATTTAA
>OCTW011588066.1_pt1 | contig 49082 bp, 33 predicted proteins | sample 1539671 | NCBI WGS metagenome assembly OCTW01 (sample SAMN02144230, study PRJEB22623) | gut metagenome | biome: sheep rumen | host: Ovis aries | place: New Zealand
AATTCAAATGCCTTCTTGACCCTTCTTTTCTTGATAAGATCGTTTCTAATTGGATTTGTTCATAGTTTTTTTACTCATTCAAATACCGTGTTCTGCTTGTGTGTACATATGCACAGGTATTTTAGGGCGATGTATGGTCGGGACATAAAAAAGACCGTGGAGCAATGCTCCACGGTACTGGTCGGAGTGACGGGACTTGAACCCACGGCCTCTACCACCCCAAGGTAGCGCGCTACCAATCTGCGCCACACCCCGACAACATACGGTATTATACCACAATAACCGGCAATGGTGTTTAACAATATCGGAATATATTGTAAATATATAATGAACACGGTGGCGGTAAAGAGGGGATATCAAAGCCCCTCCGAAGGCATATGTCACCGGAGGGGCTCTGGATGTGCTTACAGCTGATCGGCTATCTGGTAGATGAGCTGCTCGGACTTTTCCCAGCCAAGACAAGGGTCGGTAATGGACTTGCCGTAGACACCGCCGCCTACCTTCTGTGCGCCGTCCTCAATGTAGGATTCGATCATGAAGCCCTTGACAAAGCCCCTGATGTCCTCGGAGTGGCGGCAGGAATGGAGCACTTCGTTGCAGATGCGTATCTGCTCCAAGTACTTCTTGCCGGAGTTGCAGTGGTTGGTGTCCACGATGACAGCCATGTTCTCAAGCCCCTTCTCGGAATACATATTGAAGAGAAGCTCCAGATCCTCGTAGTGGTAGTTGGGGTGAGATACCCCCCTCTTGTCTACATATCCTCTGAGTATGGCGTGGGCAAGGGGGTTGCCCTGAGAGCGCACCTCCCACCCTCTGTAAAGGAAGGTGTGCTGTGACTGTGCCGCAATGATGGAATTGAGCATAACGGAGTAGTCGCCCCCTGTGGGGTTCTTCATGCCCACGGGGATGGACAGCCCGGAGGCTGTGAGCCTGTGCTGCTGATCCTCCACGGAGCGGGCACCGATAGCCACATAGGAGAGCAGGTCGGAAAGGTAGCGGTGGTTCTCGGGATAGAGCATCTCATCGGCGCATACCAGCCCTGTCTCGGTTATGGCACGGGTGTGCAGCTTTCTTATGGCGATTATGCCTTCAAGCATATCCTCCGCCTTGGTGGGGTCGGGCTGGTGTATCATGCCCTTGTAGCCCTGGCCTGTGGTGCGGGGCTTGTTGGTGTAGATGCGGGGGATGATGAATATCTTGTCCTTTACCTTCTCCTGCACACGGGCAAGGCGGGTGATGTAGTCCATGACCGCATCCTCCCTGTCGGCGGAGCAGGGACCTATGACCAGCAGGAACTTGTCGGACTTGCCTGTGAATATGTCCGCAATTTCCTTGTCCTTTTCAGCCTTCATTAAGCGAACTTCCTCGGAGATGGGGAATTCCTTCTTTATCTCCTGGGGGATGGGCAGCTTTCTTATAAATTCCATGTTCATCATGGAGTGCACCTTCTTTTCTACGGTTTACTTTATCACATTAAAGCATACAAGCGTTAAAGTGTCTATGTGTCATTATAGCATATGTTTTTTCCCTTGTCAAGAAAAAATGAGAAAAATTTTAGGGCTGTCTTTGCCCCCGAAAACAGGCTTTCCTGTATGATCTCCTGCTATTCATAAAATAAGGCTTGATTTTTCCCGCATATGTGATATAATAATATGGTTTATACGGCAAATGTGCTGGTACTATTCTGATGAAAGGTGATAATCATGATCGATATCAAGTTTTTGAGAGAAAATCCCGATGCGGTAAAGGAGAATATAAAGAAGAAGTTTCAGGATGAAAAGCTCCCTCTGGTGGATGAGGTAATAGAGCTTGACATCCGTTCGAGGAAGGCTCAGCAGGAGGCAGATGCCCTGAGAGCCGACCGCAACCGCATCTCAAAGCAGATAGGCGCTCTCATGGGGCAGAAGAAGTTCGAGGAGGCCGAGGCTGCAAAGGCACAGGTAAAGGAATTTTCCGACAGGCTTGCCGCCCTGGAGGAGCAGGAGGCAGAGCTTGCCGAGAAGGTAAAGAAGATAATGATGACCATCCCCAACATCATCGACCCCTCTGTGCCCGTGGGGAAGGATGATTCGGAGAATGTGGAGTTAGAGCGCTTCGGCGAACCCTTCGTCCCGGATTTTGAGGTGCCCTATCACACCGACATCATGGAAAGGCTTAACGGCATAGACCTTGACAGCGCCCGCAAGGTGGCAGGCAACGGCTTCTACTATCTTATGGGGGACATTGCAAGGCTCCATTCCGCAGTCACCGCATACGCAAGGGACTTCATGATAGACAAGGGCTTTACCTACTGCATACCTCCCTTCATGATACGCTCCGGGGTGGTGACAGGGGTCATGAGCTTTGCGGAGATGGATGCCATGATGTACAAGATAGAGGGGGAGGATCTCTACCTCATCGGCACATCCGAGCATTCCATGATAGGCAAGTTCATCGACACTATGCTTGAAGAGAGCAGTCTGCCCCAGACCCTTACCAGCTATTCCCCCTGCTTCAGGAAGGAAAAGGGCGCCCACGGCCTTGAGGAGCGTGGCGTGTACCGCATCCACCAGTTTGAGAAGCAGGAGATGATAGTCATTTCCCGTCCTGAGGAGAGCATGGACTGGTTCAACAAGATGTGGAGCTACACTGTGGAGCTGTTCCGCTCCATGGATGTGCCTGTAAGGACCATAGAGTGCTGCTCCGGGGATCTTGCGGATCTGAAGGTGAAGTCCATCGACGTGGAGGCATGGAGCCCCAGACAGAAGAAATACTTTGAGGTAGGCTCCTGCTCCAACCTGGGAGATGCACAGGCAAGGCGCCTTGGCATACGTGTAAAGGGTGAGAAGGGCAAGTACTTCGCCCACACCCTCAACAACACCGTTGCCGCACCTCCGAGAATGCTCATCGCCCTGCTTGAGAACAACCTCAACGAGGACGGCAGCATCCGTATCCCCGAGCCCCTCAGAAAGTACATGGGCGGCAAGGACATCATAAAGTAAATGGTTATCCCCCGCAGCGGCTGTTATCCTGTACAGACACTGCGGGGTTCTCTTTACTTTAAATGGTGACAAAAAGGTTACAAAACAGAATAATTGTTGACATAAACAGGGATATATTGTAAAATATATCTTATCTACACACGTGACATAGATAACAAAACGGTTCACATACAGATAAAAAGAGAGGTCAACAATGAAACACACCAACAGAATAGGACGGCTGTGCGCTGCGGCACTGTTAGCCCTTTCCCTGTCAGTGTCACCGCTGGTCGGGCAGGCTTCGGCACAGACCAATCCCGCCCTTGCCTACGCATCATATGCGCAGCAGGCGGCATCCAGCAAGGAGGAACGCCCTCTTTCACAGGCGGCGCTGTCAGCAGGGGCGCAGACAGGCTCCGATGATGACACAACGCCCTCTGACGGGGGGACACCTGCCGAGGGCATAAGCATATCCGGCTTTCCCGCACAGATGAACGTGGGGGAGACCTACACCCTGAGCTACGCCCTGACCCCTGCGGATTCAGATGACACGGTGGCATTCACCTCATCGGACATATCCGTGGCGGAGGTGGATGACAGCGGCAATGTCACCGCCATGGCGCCGGGTGTTGTCACTATAAATGCGGTGACATCCTCGGGAGTGAGGGATACTGCCACCATAAGCGTCGCAGGCTCCTCCTCACCCGCCAGCGGCAAGGGTGCTGCGGACATTGAGCTTCGTCACAACATCATCACCCTCAACAAGGGCGAGACATACCAGATAACCTATGACCTAAAGCCTGTTGGGGTCACGGACACGGTAAGCTACCGCTCCGTGCTGAAAACCGTTGCAACAGTCACCTCTGACGGCCTTGTAACGGCTGTGTCGGAGGGCTCCACACGCATCGTGTGCACCGCAGGCAGCGGCGTATACGTAAAGCTTGCGGTAAATGTCATAGACATTGAGCAGGAGACCAAGGAGAACGAGCAGGCTGACCGTGAGGCGGAGGTCATATACAATTCCAGAGGGCAGATGGTTCCCAGCCGTGTCCGCTTTGCGGATGAGTCCGAGAGCCTTTCCGTAGGGGAGAGCAAGGTGCTCGATGCCCGTATCTACCCCGCAGGAGCCACATATACCTACACCATCACATCCAGCGACCCCTCGGTATGTACCGTAACAAGAGGCGGCAAGGTGACGGGCGTTTCCCCCGGCAATGCCACCATCACCCTTTCCACGGACAACGGCCTTTCCGACAGCATATTCATCACCGTGTACAGCAGCGTTCTCAAGGGCATAGACGTATCCAAGTGGAACGGAGATATCAACTGGAAAAAGGTCAAGGCCTCGGGCAAGGCGGACTTCGTCATGATACGCGCCTCCTACGGCTCTGAGGATACCGACCCCAAGCTTGATGCCAACGTAAGCGGCGCAGAGAGCGTAGGGATACCCTACGGCTTCTATCACTACACCTATGCACGGACAACGGCTCAGGCAAAGCAGGAGGCCAAGTACTTCCTGAATGCCATAAAGGGCTACGATCCCACATACCCCATAGTCCTTGACATTGAGGAGGAATTCTACAAGTCCATGGACAGGGAGACCGTGACGGACATAGTCAAGACATTCATGAATGCCTTTGAAAAGGCGGGGTACTACGCTATGATATACAGCTATTCCCGCTTCTTTGACAGCTGCGTATACATGGACGAGCTTACTGACTACGATGTATGGGTGGCCTGCTGGGGCGACAAGGAAAAGCTGGCTGAGAGCTACGGCTACTACTACGGTATGTGGCAGTACTCCGAAACAGGCAAGATAGCCGGCATAGAGGAATATGTAGACCTTAACTATGCATACAAGGACTACAGAGGCATCATCATCAAGTACGGACTCAATCACACGGCTTAGCCGCAACGCAATAAGCACACAGCAGCAGCTCCACGGGGCTGCTGCTTTTAATTTACTTATTATTCAAAAAACGCTGATTTGTAGTAAATAATTGTATGTTATACTCACTGTGTATGAGTATAGGTAGACGTTTTTTGAAAGGATCCGCACAGGGCGGAGCGTTTAAGGAAGGGATGTACTGTATGTCCATTTTCAATGCAGTGGCACTTTTAGGCGGCCTTGCCATGTTCCTCTACGGCATGAGCCTTATGAGTGAGAAGCTGGAGAAGCTGGCAGGCGGCAAGCTGGAGCAGATTTTTGAAAAGCTTACATCAAGCCGTTTCAAGGCTGTTGTCCTTGGCATCGTTGTGACTGCGGTGGTGCAGTCCTCATCGGCTACAACAGTTATGCTGGTAGGCTTTGCCAATTCCGGGCTCATGCGCCTGTCCCAGGCCATACCCGTTATCATGGGCTCCCACATAGGTACGACCATCACTACATGGATACTTTCCCTTGCAGGTCTTGAGGGGGAGGGCTGGATACAGCTTTTAAAGCCCACCACCTTTGCCCCGGTCATAGCACTTATAGGCGTCATCATGCGCATGACCTCCAAGCACGACCGCAAGAAGGACATAGGCGGCATCGCCGTGGGCTTTGCCCTGCTTATGATGGGCATGAGCACCATGCAGGATGCCGTGTCCCCCCTGCAGGATTCCCCTGAATTTGCCCACATACTCACGGTGTTTACAAATCCTGTAATGGGCATAATCGTAGGCGCACTGGTAACTGCCATCGTTCAGTCCTCGGCGGCATCCATCGGTATGCTGCAGGCGCTTGCCAATTCCACCAAGTCCTTCTCCTTCAACATGGCGCTGCCCATTATACTGGGTCAGAACATAGGCACCTGTATCACTGCCATGCTTTCATCCATCGGTACAAACAAGAATGCAAAGCGTGTGGCGGTGTCCCACCTGATGATAAACTCCATCGGCGCAGTTGTGCTGCTCATAGTATACTGCGTGTCGGATATGATATTCGACTTTGCCTTCGGGGACACTCTGGTGACAGGCTTTACCATATCCCTGATACACACTGCCTTCAATATCATAAATACAATAATGATGCTGCCTCTGTGCGGTGTCATTGAAAAGCTTGCCTATGTGATAGTCAAGGACACCAGCGATTCCCATTCTCCGGAGAGCCTTGTGGTGCTCGATGAGCGTTTTCTCAGCACTCCCGGTGTTGCCATAGAGCAGTGCCGCAACGTCACAAACCGCATGGCATCCATATCCAAGAACACCATATCCCTTTCTCTGGATCTCTTCCGCTCCTATGATGAGGACAAGGCGGAGATGATCGTCATGGAGGAGGAGACGGTAGACAGATACGAGGATCTTATCGGCACATACCTTGTAAAGCTGTCCGGGCGCAGCCTTACAGCCGCCGACAACAGGCGGGTGTCCCTGCTGCTCCATGCCATAGGGGACTTTGAGCGCATTTCCGACCATGCGGTGAACATTATGGACTCCGCAAAGGAGATAAACGACAAGGAGCTTGAATTCTCCTCCGGGGCGAAGAGGGAGCTGGATGTGCTGTTCAGGGCGCTTGAGGACATACTTGACCTTACGGTGAAGGCTTTTTCGGAGCAGGATGTTGCCCTTGCCAAGAAGATAGAGCCTGTTGAGGAGGTAATCGACCACCTCTGCGCAGAGATGAAGGACAGGCACATCGCCCGCCTGCAGAACAAGGTCTGCACCATTGAACAGGGCTTTGTGTTCACGGATATGCTCACCAACATCGAGCGTGTGTCCGACCACTGCTCCAACATCGCTGTAAACATCATACAGATAGAGGATGTGGACATTGTCCGCCACCAGTACCTGCACGACGTTAAATCCGAGGACAACGAGGAGTTTGTCGCCATGTACGACGAATACTCCCTCAAATACCTGCTGCCGCAGGAATGACACCTGCAAGGCAAGCTGCCTTACTGCTTTGTCCGACCCGCTGCGGTGCGCTGCACTGCGGCGGTTTGCTTTTTGCCGTACAGTACAAAAGAATACCTATAAAACCCTGTTTGTTGCGGCTCTATTTGGATAAAAGCACAAAAAGCAAAACACTCTATTGATTTTTTTTACAAAGTATGTTAGTATATAGGTTGAATAATGACATAATGCGGGGAGTATCCGCATAGATATACCGGGATCTGTAAAGGGTGATGGGATTGGCAAATTATCAAAACGGTGCAAGGGCTGATCAGAGATCGGGGGAAATGGAAATAGATCTCATGTCCCTTGCCATGTATCTGCTGAAAAAGCTCAATGTCATACTTATCGTGACACTGGTCTTCGGTGCGGCAGGCTTTGGCGTATCAAAGCTCCTTCTGCCGGAGAAATACACCGCCAGCACTTATATGTACGTAAAGAACAACAGCGCCCAGGACAAGGAATCCATTGCGGCGGCTGATATATCCGCATCCAAGTCACTGGTGGGCACATACGTTGTAATACTGCGAAACAACACCGTTGTCAAGGAGGTAGGCCAGAGGCTGCTCACCGACGGCAAGGTGACCGAACAGCAGGTGGCAAACTGCTTCCCCGTGTCAAACGGTACAGTTTCCACCTCTGCCCTTAAATCAAGCCTTTCCATGGCTGCGGAGAACAACTCCGAGGTCATGATAATATCCGCCACCACCAAGGACAGGTACGTTTCCGCTGCCATCTGCGACATATATGCGGAGATAGCCCCTGAGTACCTTATCCGCATAGTCGGGGCAGGCTCCGTTGAGGTCATAGGCAATGCAGAGATACCCGGCGGTCCTTCCTATCCCAATGTTCCAAAGAATGCCCTCATCGCCGCTCTTGTCGGATTCGTGCTGGCTGCGGGCATATACACCCTTATATTCCTGCTGGACAAGTCCATCAAGTCCGAGGAGGACATATCCTCCTACAATGTGCCCTTCCTTGGGGATATCCCCGAGATCATGACCGCATCAGGCGTCAAGAGAAAGAAGAGGGGCGCTGTCCTTGAGGACGACCAGTCCACCCTCCTTTCCGACAAGATACCCTTCTCCGTGTCCGAATCCTACAGGGCACTGAGAACGAACCTTATCTTCTCCCTTTCCGTAAAGGAGCACAAGATAGCCGCTGTTACCTCTGCCAACGCATCCGAGGGCAAATCCATCACAGCCGCAAACCTTGCCATAACACTTGCCATGACGGAAGCGAAGGTGCTCCTCATCGACGCAGATCTGAGAAAGCCCGTTCAGCACAGGCGCTTCGGTCTTGACAACGAGCACGGGCTTTCGGAGATACTCGGCCGCATGAAGACCTTTGAGAATGCAGTCCACAGGGGCATTACCCCCAACCTTGACGTGCTCACATCCGGCGTGTGCCCTCCCAACCCCTCAGAGCTGCTTGCCTCCTCCACCATGAAGATGTTCCTGGAGGGGCTTGAAAAGAGATACGACTACATCATCATAGATACGCCCCCCATCAACGTGGTGTCCGACGTGGCAGGCCTTGCCCCCTGCATAGGCGGCATAGTCCTTGTTACCAAGTACAACTTCACCACCACCGATGATTTGGCGGACGCCATGCACAATATCGAGCTTACCAATGCGGATGTGCTGGGCGTCATCATAGGTCAGGTAGAGGCGCAGGGCCCCGGCAAGTACGGCAAATACGGAAAGTACGGCAAATACGGGAAGTACGGCAAGTACAGCCGCTACGGATACAGCTCCTACGGCTACGGCTATGCCGAGGCTGCACGGGCTGCACAGGCGGCGCAGAACAGCACCAATCAGGACAGCACCAAATGAATGTAGATCTGCACTGCCACATACTTCCGGAATTTGACGACGGCAGCGAGAGCGTGGAAATGTCCCTGGAGATGCTCAGGCGTGAAAAGGCACAGGGTGTGGGAAGGGTGATGCTCACCTCCCATTTCTACCGCACCAAGGAGGATATAGACCACTTTGTGCGCCGCCGTGCCGCTGCCTTTGCGCATCTGAAACAGGCAATGGCGGGCGGGGACTACCCCGAGGTGCGCTTAGGCGCTGAGGTAGCCATGCACAGGGCGCTTCGCTTTGAGGATCTTACCCCTCTGTGCTATGAGGGCACCAATGTTATCCTGCTGGAGATGCCATTTGAGCCTATGGGCTTCTGGTTCAACGATCTGAGAGCCATAATCGACAAGAACAAGGTAAAAGTGGTGCTTGCCCATGTGGAGCGCTTCAAAAGCCTTTACGGAAAGAAGGGCTTTGAGCAGGTCATGGAGCTGCCCGTTTACAAGCAGATAAATACCACATCCCTTCTTGAAGGGGGATTTTTCGAGAAGAGGGCGCTTTTCAAGATGGTGGAGGACGGAGATGTCCACCTCCTGGGAACTGATGCCCACAATCTGAAAGCCCGTCCCGTCAATATGAAGGCAGCCCTTGATGCCCTTGACAGAAAAGGTCTCGGGGACAGGGCGAAGGAAATGGCGGAAAGGGCTGTGAAGCTCACAACACCGTAACATACAGCAAACCTTCAACAGGGTCACAAAAAGGAGCAGGCCATGCGTGGTGTATATTCGTCCGTCACCGATCAGCGGCGCAAGGTTTTTACAGAGGTGGCTCGCCTTGCCTTTGAGGGCGGGGATTACAGCCGCATGGAGGATCTTTCCTACAAGATAGTCCCCGGAGATGTGGCTATACACAGGGAGTCCATCTTCCTTGAAAGAGCCATAGTGGAGGAGCGCCTGCGCCTTGCCATAGGCCTTCCCCTTCGTGATGTCAGCGAGCACGCCCCCGTTTCAAGGGGAATAAACGAATCCGCCATTGCGGAAAAATACTACGATCCCCCGCTGATAAACGTTATCAGCTTTGCCTGCAACTCATGTCCCACATTCCACTACCATGTGACGGACATATGTCAGGGCTGTCTGGAAAATCCCTGCAAGGAGGTCTGTCCCAAGGGAGCCATTGAGATACGCCACGGCAAGTCTGTCATAGATATGGACAAGTGTATTAAGTGCGGCCGCTGCAAGGATGTGTGCCCCTACGGTGCCATACTGAAGGTGGAGCGCCCCTGCGCCCGTGCCTGCGGCATGGATGCCATCGGCTCCGACGAGCACGGCAGGGCTAAGATAGACTATGAGAGATGCGTTTCCTGCGGGATGTGCCTGGTAAACTGCCCATTCGGCGCCATAGCCGAGAAGGGTCAGATATTCCAGCTTATACACGCAATGAAGACGGGGCGCCGTGTAGTCGCCATAGTAGCCCCCGCATTCTACGGGCAGTTCGGCCCCAAGGTGACACCGGAGAAGCTCACCTCCGTCATGCGCAGCGTGGGCTTTGCAGATGTGGCTGAGGTGGCTGTGGGCGCAGATCTGTGCGCCATAGAGGAGGCGAAGGACTTCCTTGAAAACGTCCCCGGAAAGCTTGATTTCTTAGCCACCTCCTGCTGTCCCGCCTGGTCGTCCATGGCGAAGAGGCTGTTCCCGGAGCTGGCGCAGAACATATCCATGGCGCTGACACCTATGGTGCTCACCGCCCGCCTTGAGAAGAACAATGATCCCGACTGCATGGTGTGCTTTATCGGCCCCTGCTCTGCAAAGAAGCTGGAAGCAAGCCGCAAGACCATACGCAGCTATGTGGACTTCGTCCTCACCTTTGAGGAGCTTATGGGTATATTCGATGCCAAGGAAGTGGATCTGAACGACCTGTCGGGCATGGAGGACATACCCCTTGACAAGGGCACAGGTGCGGGCAGAGGCTTTGCCGTAAGTGGCGGAGTTGCGGCGGCTGTCACCCGTGAGATAGAGAAGATGGCTCCCGACAGGGAGATAAAGACCGCATCCGCCCAGGGTCTGGCTGAGTGCAGAAAGCTTTTGCAGATGGCAAAGGCTCACAAGTACGACGGCTACCTGCTGGAGGGAATGGGCTGTCCCGGGGGCTGTGTCGCAGGCGCAGGCACCCTGTGTGCCGTGAACAAGGCCGCCATGGGCATAGAGCGATACAAGAAGCAGGCACCCTTGAAGGATTCCTCCGAGACTGCGTACATAGCGGATCTGAAGGTGCTTGAGGAAATGACCAACGAGATATAGGCACAGTAACATAACAAGGTATAAAAATCCACAATGAAAGGATAATATATATGTCAAGAGTCTACAATTTTTCCGCAGGTCCTGCTGTACTTCCTGAGGAAGTTCTCCGTGAAGCGGCAGAAGAGATGCTCGACTACAAGGGGACGGGTATGTCCGTAATGGAGATGTCCCACCGCTCCAAGGCCTATGATGCCATAATCAAGGAGGCTGAGGCAGACCTGAGAGAGCTGATGAGCATCCCCGACAACTACAAGGTCATCTTTGTACAGGGGGGCGCATCCCTTATCTTTGCGGGTGTCCCCATGAACCTGATGAAGAACCGCAAGGCTGCCTACATAATCACCGGTCAGTGGGCAAAGAAGGCTGCACAGGAGGCTGAGAAGTACGGCGAGGTAGTACGTGTGGCATCCTCTGCCGACAAGACCTTCTCCTACATCCCCGACTGCTCCGACCTTGATATACCCGATGATGCGGACTATGTATACATCTGCGAGAACAACACCATATACGGCACAAAGTTCTGGCAGCTCCCCGATACCAAGGGCAAGATACTTGTGGCTGACCTTTCCTCCTGCTTCCTGTCCGAGCCTGTTGATGTGAGCAGGTACGGCGTTATCTACGCAGGCGTGCAGAAGAATGTAGGCCCTGCAGGCGTTCAGATAATCATCGTCCGTGAGGATCTCATTGCTGACGGCCCCGCTCTTTCCTGCACTCCCACTATGATGGACTGGAAGGTACAGGCAGACAACGACAGCCTTTACAACACACCTCCCTGCTACGGCATATACATCTGCGGCAAGGTGTTCAAGTGGATAAAGAAGATGGGCGGTCTTGAGGCAATGAAGGCTCACAACGAGAAGAAGGCAAAGATACTCTACGATTTCCTGGATTCCTCCAAGCTGTTCAAGGGCACTGTGGAGAAGAAGGACAGATCCCTTATGAACGTTCCCTTTGTAACAGGCAACGAGGAGCTTGACAAGAAGTTTGTTGCCGAGGCAAAGGCAGCAGGCTTTGAGAACCTGAAGGGTCACCGCACAGTGGGCGGCATGAGAGCATCCATCTACAATGCAATGCCTATTGAAGGCGTTGAAAAGCTGGTAGAGTTCATGAAGAAGTTCGAGGCTGAAAACGCATGAGCGGTTCCATTCGCTTTGTAAAGTCCGGTGCCGGGAACATGGTGGGCATGGCAAACTGCGAGGTGCTGGTGGACACCCTTACCGGGGTGCAGTACCTGTACATCAAGAACATGGACGGCAACCTTGCCGTAACGCCCCTGCTGGCTCCCGACGGAAAGCCCCTTCTGGCAGACCCCGGCAATATGTACCGGCAGTAAACAGACAATTTCAACTGATAGGATCTGATAAAAATGTACGATATACTTACACTCAACAAGATAGCCGCCTGCGGCACAGACCGTTTCGGAGCAGATTACACCATTTCTGACAGCGTATCCGATCCCGATGCCATAATGGTGAGAAGTGCAAAGATGCATGACATGGAGTTCGGGAAGAAGCTCCTTGCCATCGGCAGAGCAGGTGCGGGTGTCAACAACATCCCTGTTGACAAGTGCGCCGCAGAGGGCATAGTTGTGTTCAACACCCCCGGTGCCAACGCAAATGCAGTTAAGGAGCTTGTGATCACAGGTCTGCTCCTCTCCTCAAGACGCATACCCGATGCCATGGAATGGGCGCAGAGCCTGAAGGGCAACGGGGACGAGGTAGGCCCCATGGTGGAAAAGGGAAAGAGCCGCTTCGTAGGCCCTGAGATAGCCGGGAAGACCCTTGGTATCATAGGTCTTGGCGCCATCGGTGTGCTGGTGGCAAATGCCGCTGTTGCACTGGGCATGAAGGTAGTGGGATACGATCCCTTCCTTTCCGTCAACACTGCATTAAGGCTCAATCCTGCTGTAAAGTCCGTAGCCGATGTGAAGGATGTATATGCGGTATCCGACTACATCACCATCCATGTGCCCTACAACAAGGACACAAAGGGCACTATAAATGCGGAGACCATCGCCCTGATGAAGGACGGCGTGCGCATACTCAATCTTGCCCGCGGCGAGCTGGTAGACAGCCCTGCCATCATTGCAGCCCTTGAAGAGGGCAAGGTGGCAGCATATGTGTGCGACTTCCCCTCCGATGAGATACTGGGTGTGAAGAATGTCATAGCACTGCCTCATCTTGGCGCCTCCACCCCCGAGGCTGAGGACAACTGCGCTGTTATGGCTGCCGACGAGCTGAAGGACTACATCGAGAACGGCAACATCACAAATTCCGTAAACTATCCCAACGCAACAATGAACGTTACCGACATAAAGGTATGCGTGCTCCACAAGAATGTGCCCGATGTGATCTCCAAGATCACCTCCACCTTCGGCGTAGCACACATCAACATTGAGAACATGGTCAATGCCTCAAAGAAGGAATATGCATATACCTGCCTTGAAGTGGCAAGCATAACCGATGAGATGGTTTCCGTGCTTGAGGGCCTTGACAATGTAATAAGAGTAAGGATAATCAGATAAGGAGGATTCTACTATGGGATTTCAGCCGCAGGACGTACAGGACAACAAGGTTCTGGTTTTGGTAATTGCTGTGTTGCAGCTTTTCTGCCCCATACTGTTTTTCATCCCCTATGTGGCAAAGAAGGAGTCTGATTTTTGCTGCTTCTTCTCAAATCAGGGACTCTGGCTTCTCATCATCTATGTTGCAGGCGGTGTGATCAATATCATCCCACTGTTAGGACAGGTGGCAAGCGTAGTCATTTTTGTGTTCGGCCTTGTAGTGGGCATAATGAATGTAGTCCATGTTGTCAAGGAAGAGCGCATCCCCATCCCCTTTGTAGGCGCAAACGAGATACTCAAGTAAGCAAGGCAAAGCGAAAGCGGGTCACATTGTGACCCGCTTATTTTATTTCTGTTCAGCTTTGCGCCTTGCAGCAGCGCCGTCCTTTATGCCCTGCATGATGATCTCCCTTGCGTGGGATGCATCCTCCTTTGAAAGAGGCGGGGTGTCGGGGAGGGGATAGGGGATCCCCAGCTGCTCGTACTTTACCTTGCCCATGTCGTGATAGGGAAGGACTTCAAGCTGGTGCATACTGTGAAGCCCGGAGAGAAACTCACCCAGGCGGTGGAGATACCCCTCATCAAAGGTGATGCCGGGCACTACCACATGGCGTATGCGAAGCTCTATGCCCTTGTCGGAGATGTACCGGGCAAAGGCAAGAATGTTTTTGTTGCTGTGGCCGGTGAGCTTTCTGTGCTCCTCCTCGTCTATGTGCTTGATGTCAAGCATAACAAGGTCGGTGGAGCGAAGCAGCCTGTCCACCTTCTCCGTGTTGTCGGGGTTGAAGGTGACCCCGGATGTGTCAAGGCAGGTGTGTATCCCCTTTGCCTTGGCGGTCTCAAAGACCTCGGTGAGGAAATCTATCTGCCCCATGGGTTCTCCCCCGGTGCAGGTGATGCCCCCCCTGCAAAACTCCTTTACACCGTCGTACATCCTGAACAGATCCTCGACTGTCATGGGTGTGCCTGCGCCGTTTTTTTCCGAGTGGAAGCTCCAGGTGTCGGGATTGTGGCAGTACAGGCAGCGCATGGGACAGCCCTGAAAAAAGATGACGAACCGGATACCCGGTCCGTCAACTGTTCCGAATGACTCGGTGGAATGAATGTACCCGGTCATATTACAGGGATGCGTGGAAGGTTCTGGATATAACGTCATCCTGCTGCTCCTTGGTGAGCTTGATGAAGTTTACCGCATATCCGGATACCCTGATGGTGAGCTGGGGATACTTCTCAGGGTTCTTCTGAGCGTCGATAAGCATCTCACGGTTGAGTACATTAACATTCAGGTGATGTCCACCCTTTACTGCGTAGCCGTCAAGAAGGCCTACGAGATTATCTATCTGCTGTGTGGTTGCCATAATAAAAAACTCCTTTCATATGATAGCGGGCTGCTCCCGCTGTATCACCGCCGCAGCCGTCGGGAGCGGCGGTGTTTCGTTGTCTAAACTCAGCGTATGCTGTCTACCTGGATATCGCCTACCAGAACGCCGCTGTCCTTGCCCAGAGCATCGGGGATGATGGAGAAGGTGTTGGAGATACCGTCCTGAGCGTTGGAGAATTCAAGCTTGGAAACGGAGGACAGGGATGCGGAAGCACCGTGGGAATCTCTGCCGTGCATGGGGTTGGCACCGGGAGCCAGAGGCACGCCGACCTTGCGTCCGTCGGGAGTGGAGCCTGTCTTCTTGCCGTATACGACGTTGGAGGTGATGGTGAGGATGGATGTGGTGGGAACGCCGTGTCTGTAGGTGTACTGCTGGCGGATCTTGTCCATGAACTTGTTGAGGATCATCTGAGCTATCTCGTCAACACGGTCGTCATCGTTGCCGTACTTGGGGAAGTCGCCCTCGATCTCGTAGTCAACTGCAACATCCTTGGCAACGCCGATGACCTTGTTTGAAACCTGCAGCTTGCCGTCTACCACGTCTCTTACGGTCTTGGTGATCTCGATATCCTTGCGGATGATCTTTACCTTTGCGTACTTGATAGCGGAAAGGGAGTCAGCCACTACAGAGATGCCTGCGATGCCTGTTGCGAAGTATCTCTTTACCTCTCTGTCGTGGAGAGCCATCTGGAGTGCCTCGTAGCAGTACTTGTCATGCATATAGTGGATGATGTTCAGGGTGTTTACATACAGCTCTGCCAGCCATGTCATCATGTCGTCGTACTTTGCCAGAACGTCGTCATAGTCAAGGTAATCACCGACAACAGGTCTGTACTTGGGGCCTACCTGAATACCGGTAAGCTCATCCACACCGCCGTTTATAGCGTAGAGCAGGCACTTTGCAAGGTTTGCTCTTGCGCCGAAGAACTGCATTTCCTTGCCCACTCTCATGGAGGATACGCAGCAGGCGATAGCGTAGTCATCGCCGTGGGTTACTCTCATGAGGTCATCGTTCTCATACTGGATGGAGGAGGTGTTGATGGAGATCTTAGCGCAGTATCTCTTCCATGCCTCGGGAAGTCTTGTGGACCAGAGAACGGTCATGTTGGGCTCGGGGGATGTGCCCAGGTTCTCAAGGGTGTGCAGGTATCTGAAGCTGTTCTTTGTTACCATGTGACGGCCGTCGATGCCGATGCCGCCCAGGGACTCTGTTACCCACTGGGGGTCGCCGGAGAACAGGGAGTTGTACTCGGGAGTACGTGCAAATCTTACCAGACGGAGCTTCATGATGAAGTGGTCGATGAGCTCCTGTGCCTCTTCCTCGGTGAGTCTGCCCAGCTTGAAATCTCTCTCGAAGTAGATGTCAAGGAAGGTGGAGGTGCGGCCCAGGGACATTGCGGCACCGTTCTGATCCTTTACAGCGCCCAGGTAGCCGAAGTAGGTAGCCTGTACAGCTTCCTTTGCGGTAACAGCGGGCTTGGAAATGTCACAGCCGTAGATCTGAGCCATCTTCTTCAGGTTTTCAAGAGCTCTGATCTGCTCGGAGATCTCCTCTCTGCACTGAATCTTCTCCTCTGTCATGGGACAGGTGTAGAATTCCTTCTGCTCCTTCTTGTCCTGGATAAGTCTGTCCACACCGTAGAGGGCAACTCTTCTGTAGTCACCTATGATACGGCCTCTGCCGTATGCATCGGGAAGACCTGTGAGGATATGGGAGGATCTTGCAGCTCTCATTTCAGCGGTGTATGCATCAAATACGCCTGCATTGTGGGTCTTTCTGTATTCGGTGAAGATGTGCTTTATCTCGTCATCCACCTCGTAGCCGTTGTCGGAGCAGGCCTTTTCAGCCATTCTCAGACCGCCGTAGGGCATGAGGGCTCTCTTGAAGGGCTTGTCAGTCTGGAGGCCGACGATCTTCTCAAGATCCTTTTCAATGTAGCCAGCAGCATGGGAGGTGAGGGAGGATACTACCTTGGTATCCATATCCAGCACGCCGCCTGCTTCTCTTTCCTTCTTTGAAAGCTCAAGAACATCTTCCCAGAGCTTCTTGGTAGCGGGTGTGGGGTCGGCGAGAAAGCTCTCATCGCCGTCATAGGGGGTGTAGTTCTTCTGGATGAAATCTCTTACGTTGATCTCATCAGTCCAGTGGCCGGGTACGAAACCTTCCCACTGTTCGGGCATCTGCTTCATTTTATATTCCTCCTTATGTATTCCGCCGCACTTTTGTAAAGCAGGGCAGAGCCTACCGGCGCACTTTTGTAAAGTGAACAGCCGATGGATAGATTGCGAAAAATAATGCACACCCGAAGGGGGACAAGTCCCCATTTAAGTGAACACATGATCTTTCAGTAATATCATACAATATTATCCCGTTTTTGTCAAGTACTTTTATGTAGATATTTCTAAAATAACAGGCATAAGTTTGTGAACTTTTTCGGGCTTTTGTGTGGTGAATGGGGGAAAGGGCGCAAAAAAACATCCGCTCCATAAGAGCGGATGTGGTGAGCCATTGGGGATTTGAACCCCAGACCCCCTGATTAAAAGTCAGATGCTCTGCCGACTGAGCTAATGGCTCTCATCGCCGATCATTTCAGCAACTTGTAAATTATAGCAGATTTTGACCGGCTTGTCAAGGGCTTGAATGAACAATTAACAATTAGATAATATCTTTCCGGTGGGGGAGAAATGGTTTTATTCTGCGGTGTTAAAGGGCACCAGAGGCAGTCCGTTGTCACCGAACACGGTAACAGGGGCGTAGTTTGTCCAGCAGTAGCGTGCCCCTGTGGGGCGGCTTACCTCGGGGCAGGTGAGGACTATCTTCCCCGGGGCGGATATATCCGCTGCTGCCGGGTGGGGCTCACCATCTGCCCCCCAGATCTCAAAGCCGGACACGGTGCCCTCTTCTGTGGAGGAAAGCTGTGAGGAGGGGTCAGCAAGCTCTGCCACAAGGCTGCTTTCTGCGGGGAAGCTCCGTGCATAGCGGGGGGCATCCGCCTGTGATGCGGGGATCAGCCCGTATACATGGCACAGCGCCTGCAATGCCAGCCTGTGTGCCACTACACCCTTTTCCACAGGGTGGATGTTGTCGAATTCCCCGCAGTCAAGGGCTGCGGCTATGTAAGTGTTTGCGGTGGTGAGGGCGGTGTTCATCTGGGCATTCCGTATGAAGCACCAGCTCTTGGTATCCTCGTCCGCAGACCATTTGTGCATGGGGAGCTGCACCAGCAGGAAGGGCATTTCCGGGTCGTGCCAGTCCTTTCGCCAGCGGGCTATGAGCACCTTCAGCAGCTTTTCGTACATATGGGGCTTATGGTCGTCGGATTCCCCCTGATAGTAGATAAAGCCCCGTGCGGAGTAGGGGGCGATGCGCCTTATCATGCACTGGTAAAGCCCTCCCGCACGGAATGGGGATTTAGGCCCCAAAGGCTCCGGATAGCGGCTCTCTCCCGCATAGGCCTGCGCCTCCTCCCAGGTGCCGTGGGGATTGGCGGCATAGAACTCGTTTATCTTTGGCTGCCATTTTGCAACGTAGTCGTTGTATTCGTCAAGGTCATGGCAGTATTCCTCGAAGGTCTTCCCTTCCATAGCCCTGTCGTATTCGTCGTTGTAGGAGCGAAGGTCGCTGTCAGCGGCAAGGTCTTCCCTGGGCACCCAGTTGGAGGCGGAGGTGCCCCCCCAGTTGCAGCCGATGATGCCTACCTTTACCCCCAGCTTCTCTGCCAGCTGCTTTCCGAAGTAGTAGCCCACAGCCGACCAGCAGCGGGAGCCCTCCCTGTCGGGGAGTGCCCAGCCTCCGTTCTGCTCGTCAAGGTAGAAGAATTCATCCATGTAGGCGTTTTTCTTGGTGTAGTAGAAACGGACATCAGGGCAGAGCGCTTCAAGGGCGGCAGCGCCGTTCTTCTCGTTTTGCAGCTCGAACTCCATGTTGGACTGTCCCCCTGCGATCCACACCTCACCTACGTATACATCGGTGAAGGTGAGGGTCTCACAGCCGTCTGTGACGGAAAGCTCATAGGGGCCGCCGTATTCAGCGGGAGGGGGGAGGGTGACCCGCCATTCATTTTTGCGGCACTCGGCAGAGGCGCTGGTGACGTTGAAGGTGACGGTGACTGTGCGCCCTGTGTAATCATGCCCCCATATCTCAAAGGGCTTGCCCTTTTGTATCACCATGTGGTCGGAAAATATGGCTGCTGTGTGAAGTGATGGCATATGTGCTCCTTTCGGATCCGGCTATTTCTTCCTTCTGTGTTTCTTTACCCCGTGGACTGTAACGCCTATGATGATGATGATAAGGACTGCGCCCCCTGCTAACAGCCCGTACAGCAGGAAGGGTATGGGTGTCTTGCTCTCGGTGAGGATAAATTCCTTTGAGGAGGTCTCAAATACAAGGTAGCTGCCGTCTGTCACCGTGTTGACAGTGATGCCGTCAACACGCAGCACTGTGCGGTCTGTGCCCCCCTCCGGCAGGTAGCGCACGGTGAAGGGACCCTCGCTGTCGGTGTTTATGCATACCTTGTTGTTTTCACGGGTCACGGTGTCATCATCTGCAAAGCTGCCCTGTATGAGCAGGGGAGCACGCTTTGCGCCGTCGGCGCTGTCAACGGCTATGGTGGTCTTGGGGGCGTAGTACACAGCCCTTATGGTATCGGAGAACACAATGCCGGTAAAGTCCTCCCTGTCCCATTTCCCAAGCTCCCCGTGATGCTCGGGTATCTCAGGTATGTCGCTGTCTGCAAGGCTGCCCTCATAGGGAACCTCTATCTCGGCTACTACCTTTTCGTCTTTCTCTTCACCGGTCACAAAGGTGAGGGTCAGGCTTTTCAGTTCCTCCGGGCATTCCTTCCTTGCGGTCATCTCCTCATAGGAAAGTGGGTCTGAGCGCCCTGAATAGCTTACATTGTCAACGCCCCCGGCGCCGTTGTACACGAACGCATTTGCGGTGATGCTGCCGTCTGCTGTGCCTGCCACTGCGCCGTAGTATTCCGACACGCCCTTTAGCAGCACGAAGGAGGTGCAGCCCTCTATGTCGTGGCCTGTGCCTGCTATGCCCCCTGTGTAGGAGCTGCCCTGTATGCTGCACATGGAGGTGCAGCCGTATATGGCGGAGGTGCTCTTTCCTGCGATGCCCCCGGCATAGTCACCGTCGCTCACCACAACATTTCCTGTATTGGTGCAGCTTATGACGCAGCCTGTCTCATTGTCGCCCGTGATGCCGCCTGCGCTGTTGCGCTTTGCGGTCACAAGAGCCGTGTTCTCGCAGTCCCTGATGACCGTCTTTGTGCGGTAGATAAAGTCCAGGGAGCGGCTGCCGCTTATGTCCAGATCCCCCTCCGGATCGATGGTGTTCTCAACCCCCATAGCGCCCGCTATGCCGCCGGAGCTCACATCCCCGTAGACCTTGCCCGCATTGGTGCAGGAGGCTATCTTGCCGTTGCTGCGGCCCACGGTGTCCTCGGCGGAAATGTCCTCCCTGTAGCTTTCAAGGTCAGCGGCACTGGTCTGCATCTCCTCCAGAATATCCGCCACAAGGTTTGATATCTCATCCAGCTTTTCATTTACCAGCACCATATCGGCGGATATGATGTCAACGCTTTCAAGGGTGACGGAATTAAGGGATACCAGCCCATCACCCAGCTCCTTTGCAAGCTCTGCTATGGAGTGTCTGAGCTCCTTGCTTTCCTCGTCACCGCCCTTGAATACCAGTTCCGCCTTTGACTTGAAGGAGGCGGAGGCATCATGGGCAAGGCTCAGTGCCTCATCAAAGAGGGAGACACCCTCCTCTGCATAGTGAAGGGATTCCACAGCCACATACACAGCAGCCATCAGCTGTGCGGAGCTGTCGTCAAGGTAGTCCCATGTGTCCTTTATACGCTCCACAAGGGCTTCGGTGCTCTCATTTGCATCCGAAAGAGCCCCAGCCCCCATTGACAGGTCGTCAAGGGCGGCATAGAGGGCGCCTGTGTCTACAAGCCCTTCGGTGTCGAAAAGGTTTGCAAGGTCGCTTCTGTCTGTGTCGGAAAGGCGGTCACGGAGCAGATCCCCTAAATCAATGCCTGCCAGGGCGCTTATGTAGGCTGATACGGAGGATGCAAAGTTTGACAGGGAGCGAATGGTGTCCGCCAGGGACTTTTCCCCGAGGATGTCGGCTATGGCATCAAAGGCATCACGGTAATCCTGCACGGTGGCTGTGCCGTCAGCTATCCTGTCGGACAGCGTATCCAGCTTTGCGGATGCGTTGTCCAGCTCATCGGCAAGCGCTCCGGAATCAGTGGCAAGGGAGTCAAGGGAGCGGATGATATCCTGCACGGCGGCAGAGTCTGAACCGTCTATCCCCGCCATTCCCGCAAGGGTGTTGCGTGCAATGTAGGAAATGCTCGATACATCGCTGTATATGGTCTGGAGCCCGCTTCTCACATCCGCAAGCCGGGCGGAGAATGCCCCGGGATCCCCGAAGGCACCCTTCAGATCATCCATGGAGCTTTCAAAGGATTTACCCGCAGTGCCCAGATCCTCCACAATGTCTGATATGTCGTCAAGGGCGGGGCGCAGCACGGCAAGCCCCTCATCTGCGGTCTCACCGCTGCCGGCTGCAAGATCCGCCGCCTCAAACAGACTGTCAAGGGCATCGGTGAAATTGTCCGCCGCCTGTGAGATGTTGTCCGTAATGGGCTCTGTACGGTCTATAAGGTCTGATATGCGGGCGGACAGCTCGTTTATGGTGGCTGTGTCCTCGTCGATGACAGCGCTTATCTTGTCCCCGTAGCGGGAGGCGGTGTCACGGAGATCCCCAAGAGTGCCGATGACAGTCTCATTCTCGCTGCCCATGACATCCGAGCGGGCGTTTATGTCCCTTATGGTCTTGTCCGCAAGGGCGGCAAACTCGTCAAGGCGCTGCCTCAGCTCATCTGCGGAGGATTCGGAGAAGAGTATGGACACATAGGGCTCTGCCTGCCCCACGATGCCGCCTGTGTCCTTCCTGCCGCTGATGATGCCGTAGTTTTCGCACTTGAATATGTAGCCCGACTGTCTCCCTGCAATGCCGCCTATGTTGTAGCCTATGTGCTCATAGCCCACATTGCCGTTGTTGACGCAGTCGCTTATGGTGCCGGCGGAAAAGCCTGCGATGCCGCCCATGTCCGTATTGGAGGAAAGGCTTTCCGTGCGCCCCAGATCCTCTATGCTTATATTGCTCAGCTGGTCTATGGAGGGGGTGCTGTCGGTCACGTCCGTGTTGACATAGGCGTTGTTGGTGCATCGGAGGATAAAGCCCTCGTTCTCGGCGGCAATGCCGCCCGTGAAGTGCTCGCTCTTGATGAGCCCCTCGCAGGTGCAGTTTGTGATAAGGCCTGTTTCCTCATTTATGGCGGCTATGCCGCCCACTCTCTCCTTGGCATTTATCTGCCCCTCAAAGGTGCAGCCCGAGACTGTGCCCCGGTTGATGCCCGCAATGCCGCCTATGGTGTGGGAGGAATCGTTGGAGGCTATCTTTGCGGATACGGTAAGATCCTTTACCCTCCCGGAGGGCTCAATGTAGCGGAATGCTCCGAAGCCGCAGGCATCGCCGCTGACGGTTATGCCCGTGAGCTTGTGGCCGTTCCCCTCAAATACCCCGGAGAAGGAGGGCACGCTTATAAATTCCCTGTCAGCAAAGGATATGTCATTTGTCAGCACAAAGCGCTGCCCCTGTGAGAAGCTGTCGGTCTTGCAGCCTTCTGCGAATGCAAGGTAGTCCTCAAGGGATGATATGGCATAGGCGCCGCTGTCGTCCTTTTCAAGGGCTCCGGTGGAGTAGGGGGCAGGGGAGAACAGCTCATCTGCGGCTATGACAGGAGCCGTGGCGTTCCCCAGAAGACACAGCGCCAGAAATGCGGCTGTAATGCGCTTATTCATTGTCAAGCACCTCCCTGCCTTCTGCATTTTCCGCCTCTTCAGCGGATTTGCTGTCGATACGGGCATCCACGTCGCCTACGATGACACCATTGAGCACACCGTCTATGCGCCCGTTCACATGGCCGTGTATCATGCCTGCCACAGCGAGCCTGCCGCTGTTTACCACCGTGTGCTCACGCAGCTTTACGGTGAAGGAGGTCTTTTCGATTATCTTTGCACCTATGAGCATTACCTGGGGGAGCACTCCCATTACCAGTATGATGGAGATGATAGTGCCTCGTCCCAGACAGGTGCCCAGTGAGGAGATGACCCCGTTGGTGGAGAGCTGACCTATGAGCAGGCCTGCCGCCGCAAGTATGGCACCCGACGTGATGATAGTGGGGAATGCCTGGTTGAGGGTCTCGGTAATGGCGGTCTTGGGGTCGTACTTGTCCTTGAGATCCATGAATCGGCTTGAGATAACGATGGCATAGTCGATGTTGGCGCCCATCTGTATGGATGATACGATAAGGTAGCCCAGAAAGTAAAGGGGGGTGTCAAGGAAGTAGGGGAAGGAGAAGTTGAGCCATATGGAGCCCTGTATGACCATAATGAGCAGCACAGGAAGCCCGGCTGAATTGAATGTGAACAGCAGCACTATTATTACAAACAGTGCGGAAAGTCCGCTGTTGAGGATGTTGTCTGTGGCGAAGGATTCGGAGAGATCCCTGTCGGAGGTGGAGTTGCCCACACAGTACACGGAGTCGGCGGGATAGTACTTCTCTGCCTCACGGTGGATGGTCTCAAGGAAGGCGAATGTCTCCTCCCCCTCCTCCGGGAGGTTTAAGAACAGGAGTATGCGTGTGTATTCATCGCTTTTCAGCTGATCCTTGCCCCTTGTGATGGAGCTTTTCAGGTCGTCCAGCTTGTCCTTCAGCTCCGCATCAAGGGTAACATAGCCCTTGTCCACCTCGTCACAGGTGAAAAGAAACATATCAATGAGGGGCACGCCGTAGGAGCCCAGACCGTTGACCACCTCACCGTAATTCTCCTGATCTATGGCGTAGGCGGCGTAGACAAGCTCTGCCACCTCGTAGTCGATTCCTGCTATCTCGGAGAACTGCCTCGGGGTCACTCTGTCCGTGAGCATATAGCCGTCAAGCGCCTCTGTGTTGGCAAGGCCTGTTACGGAGCTTACCTCCTCGTGGTGGGTGAGATCCTCTATGAGCCTTGCCTCCTTGTCGTAGTCCCCGGCGGGCACTACCAGCGCCAGAAGGTTGTCGCTGCCGAAGGTGTCCTTTATCTTCTTGTCCGCAAGCTGAGCCTCGTTCATGTGGGGGGTGGCTATTTCAGTGACACCGAAGGCGTAGGGGCATTTGTTGGAGAATACTGCACCCACGATGATGAGAGCCACGAACACAGGGGGCACGATGAAGCGTGTCTTGTGGGCAAAGGCACCCACGGCTGAGATCTTGGGGACGAAGTTCTTGTGCCCTGTCTTGTCGATGAGCTTTGCAAAGAGCATGATAAGCCCTGGCATAAGGGTGAACACGCTGAGCAGGCTCAGGAATATGGCCTTGATGAGCACCAGTGCCAGGTCTGCGCCAACTCTGAACTGCATGAAGGAAAGGGCGATAAGGCCTGATATGGTGGTAAGGGATGAGGAGGATATCTCCGGGATGGCTTTGGAGAGGGCAAGGATGCAGGCCTCCCTGGGGGGGAGGTGTTCATGCTCCTCGGTGTAGCGGTGGATGAGGATAATGGCATAGTCTATGGCAAGAGCCAGCTGCAGGACTATGGTGACGGAATTGGATATATAGGAGATAGTGCCGCACAAAAAGTTTGTCCCCATGTTGAGGAGTGCCGACATGAGGAAGGTGATGATGAGCACGGGCACCTCCGCAAAGGTCTTTGAGGTGAAGGTGAGCACTGCTACGATGATGACGGCGGCTATGACAGTTACCACGTTCATCTCTGCATCGAGCTGAGCCTGCTCGTTGGAGCCTGCCTCGCTGGAGATGTAGGTGTCATAGCCGGAGAGCAGCTCCCTTATCTTCTCCACAGCCTCAGCGGAGGCGGGATCCTCGTTTGTGCCGTCAAAGGTGACGGAGAAAAGGGCGGAGGAATCCCTGTAGTGGTCGGTGCTGTCGTCAAAGGCGATGTCATGCACTCCGGGCACCTCTGCTATCATATCCTCTATCTCCTCTGCGGTGGCATAGGTGATGTTGGATACCATGACGGAGGCGGTGCCATAGGTGATGAACTGCTCGTCCATCAGGTCTATGCCCTGCCTGGTCTCGGTGGATTCCGGGAGGTAGCGGGTTATGTCCTGCTCCACCTTGACCCAGTTTCGGGAGAAGATGCAGAATCCTGCCGCAATGATGAATATGAGGAAGAAAAGATTGCGCTTGTCCACGATGAAGGTCGCAACCTTCACCATAAAGGGTATCTTTTCTTCGTCTGTGTCTTTAGCCATAACTGCTCCTTTCATCTGTCTGACAGCGGAATGATCTTGTGCTGTGCTATACTATTGACATATGATATACTATTATATATTATACGTCAGCAATAATCAAGTGGAAATATGACTGAATTTAAAACACAGCCGCTTCACCCCTCCGGCATTTCTGTTTTTGCTGTTTTTCAGTCATAATATGCCGTTTTTCATTTCACGAGGGGGGCTGAGAGGACGGGATCCGGGACGGAAAACGCCGTATTTTCCTGCTTGTTTGTTTATTTAGTCTAATTGGATAAAATCTAATTATGCAATGTGCACAAAATAGAGCGGCCAAAATATACACAAAACAATTCTATAACCCTTGACATTTATTGTGAATGTTGTTATAATGTGTATACGGCATTTTGTTGTTTTCACTAAACTAACATATGAATATCACAGGGACATCGTTTATTGCTCTGAATAAACCGTATATTCCCCTGAATAAACATAGGCGTGAAATGGTGCCAGCATATGAAGTCAAAAGGTGTTGCTATATGTCACGATGTGGCGAAAGGACAGCCGGCTCATCCTGTGAAGGCTGCTCTTCTTTTTATAGCGTTTTGCCTGTGTTCTTCTATTTTTAGCAGGAAAGGTGGTCTTGTACCTTGAAGGTAACAGGAAAGCGAATGCTGTCCGGCTTGGCAGCACTGGTGATCTGTTCGACCCTGTTCCCCGCAGGAGTCGGTGCGGAGAATGCGGCACAGATCCTTGCGGAAGCGGAATATGTGGTTCCGCAGATCTCCTATGTCAAGCAAAAAACCTACACGGAGTACTACGAGGAAAAGATCAAGGGGGCGGATATGCCCCGTGTGGATGTAGCGGGCATCCACGACTACAACGAGAGGGAAAGCGATTCCGGCGTGACCGAGGGTGACTACGAGGGCAAATCCAACGTAGTCATCTGGGAGGACGAGGAAGGCAGTGTCACCTATCGTGTGGACGTGGAGGAACCCGGTGCCTACAACATCGAGATGGGCTATTACCCCATGCCCACAGGCATCTCCACCTCGGAGATATCCGTGCTTATCGACGGGGAGAGTCCCTTCGACACAGCGACCCGTGTGAATCTCCCCCACAGGTGGCACTCCCGTGAGGAGATCTCCGTCAACAGCAAGGGGAATGAGACAAGGCCGCCCCAGGTGGAATATCCTTCCTGGCTTCGCACCACCTTCAAGGATGCGGACGGTCTGTACAACGAGCCTCTGTACTTCTATTTCGACCAGGGCTCCCACTACATAACCCTTGAATCAGAAAAGGCATCCATTGCCATATACTATTTAAAGCTCACCCAGCAGGAGGTCGTGGAGGCATATACACCTCCCACCCAGGGTCAGCTCCAGTCCAACTATGATACCGAGTCCATAAGGGTGCAGGGTGAGAACTTCACCTACACCAATGCCCAGACTCTGTTCCCCACCTACGACAGGGGCAACTACCTCACCGAGGATCACAACGGTCAGAGCTCCGATCCCGTAAAGGAGCGCTACAACACCGTGGGCGAGGGCACATGGGACACGGCAGGGCAGACCATCACTTGGACAATAGACGTGCCCAAGACCGGCTACTACCGTGTGGGCATCAAGGGGCGCCAGGATGAGATGAGAGGCTTCTACTCCAACAGACGCCTGCTCATAGACGGCAAGGTGCCCTCCGCTCCCTTTGACCAGATAAAGTTCTACTATTCCACAGACTGGCGCATGACACATCCTGTGGATGAAAACGGCGATGAGGCTTATCTCTATCTGGACGGCGGCCCTCACGAGCTTTCCCTTGAAGCCGTGCCCGGCGACATCGGCGAGTATATGCAGAGACTGGACGATGTGGTATACGAAGCCAACCAGTACTATATGCAGATCCTCATGCTCACAGGCCCCAGCCCTGACCAGTACACCGACTACTATGTACAGAAGGAGATACCCGAGCTGTTGGATGCCTTCCAGAGACTTTCCGACGAGCTCAGGGACATACAGGAGTCCATCGAAAGGCTTGCAGGCTCCTCCGGGTCTGAGGCCACCACTCTTGCAAGGCTTGCGGATGTATTTGACAGATGTATCAAGAAGCCCAACAAGATACCTACCTACATCGGCAACGGTTCCATTAAGGATAATATATCCGCTGTTTCCTCCTGGATGAGACAGTACCGTGAGCAGCCCCTTGAGATCGACTACATCGAGATCATCGCCCCCAACAAGAAATTCACCCCTGTAAAGGAAAACTTCTTCAAGGCAATAGGCTTTGCCCTGAGAGGGTTTGTAGGCTCCTTCTTCGAGGACTACACCGTTCTTTCCGACACCACCGCCGATTCCATCGTTGTGTGGGTAGGCCTTGGCCGTGACCAGACAACAGTTATCAAGCAGCTGACTGACTCGGAATTCAATTCAAGGGGCGGCACCAACGTTGCCATCAACCTTGTACAGGGTACCATCATGGAGGCTGTGCTTGCAGGCAAGGGCCCTGACGTGGCCATGTTCGTGGGCGGTGAGTTCCCTGTGAACCTTGCCATAAGAAACCTGCTGGTTCCCCTTGACGATCAGGACGGCTTCGACGAGGTGAAGGCAAGGTTTGAGGAGGATGCCCTTGTCCACTACCAGTTTGAGGGCAAAACCTACGGCATACCCATCCAGAGGACCTTCCCCATGATGTTCTACCGCACGGATACCCTTTCCGAGGTGGGCATCGAAAATCCCCCCGAGACATGGGATGACCTTATAGATATGCTCCCTGCCCTGCAGAGGAAGTATATGCAGCCCGGTCTTATCCTCCCTGCCAACGTGAACGGCAACGCAGTGTCACCTGCCACCGAGGTGGGTCACACCTTTGCGATGCTCATGCTCCAGACAGGCGCCAACTACTACAACGAGGATCAGACAGCCACAAACTTCGATTCCATCGAGGCAGTTGAGGCATTCGACACCTGGACCACATTCTACACCACATATCAGTTCGATCAGGTGTACGATGCATTCACCCGTTTCAGAACAGGTGAGGCTCCCATAGTTATCCAGAACTACTGCGGCTTCTACAATCAGCTTACAGTTGCTGCCCCTGAGATCAAGGGCGCATGGGATTTCACCAGCGTGCCCGGCACAAGAAGGGCTGACGGCACCGTATCCCACGCAGCGAACTCCTCCGGCTCCGGCTTCATAGTCCTCAAGGACTGCAAGAACGTGGAGGGCGCATGGGAATACATCAAGTGGTTCACCGACACCGACACTATGGTTGAGTACGGCAACACCGTGGAGGGCGTTATGGGTCCTCTCGGACGCTTTGAGCCTGCAAACGTGGAGGCTCTCCAGAAGCTCAACTGGTCCAAGTCCGACCTTGCCAAGATCAACGCACAGCTCAAGGAGATAGATGAAATACCCATCATACCTTCCTCCTACGTTGTGACAAGAAGTATAATGAACGCATTCCGTTCCGTTGTAAACGAAGCAGAGAATCCCAGAGAGACCCTGCGCTGGTACAACAGGGACATCAACGCCGAGATCACCAGAAAGCGTGAGAACCTCGGACTTGAAACCTGAGTAAAGGAGGGCACTTAAATTGGCGGAACAAACTGCTAAAAAGGAGATCCTGCTCCCGTCGGAACGGAAAATGACCCGCAAGGAGCGCAGGGAATACACCCTTCACGAGATGAAGCGCAACTATATGTGCTACGTGATGCTGGCGCCCTTTATGATCTTCTTCATAATCTTCACGGTAGTGCCTGTTGTAATGTCACTGCCCATAGGCTTTACAAGCTTTGATATGGCATCCTTCCCCAAGTGGGTGGGATTCCAGAACTTCTACACCATGTTCATTGATGACGATGTATTTATCAAAGCCATCAGAACAACACTTATCTTTGCCATCTTCACAGGTCCTCTGAGCTATGTGATGAGCTTTATGCTGGCATGGCTCATCAATGAGCTGCACCCCACTTTGAAGACACTGTTCACACTGGTGTTCTATGCGCCCTCCATGGCGGGCAACATCTACTTCGTATGGCAGCTCATCTTCTCCGGCGACCAGTACGGCTACCTGAACGCTCTGCTCATGGAGCTGGGCATCACCTCCACTGCCACACAGTGGCTCACCGATACCAACTATATGCTGCCCTGCGTTATCATCGTTCAGCTGTGGGTATCCATGGGTGCAGGCTTCCTTGCCATGCGTGCAGGCTTCCAGGGCATAGACAAGTCCATGTACGAGGCGGGCGCCATAGAGGGCATCAAGAACCGCTGGCAGGAACTGCTGTACATCACCATCCCCTCAATGGGTCCCTCTCTCATGTTTGCGGCTGTAATGCAGATAGTATCCGCATTCACCGTTGATATCGTGGGACGTACACTGGCGGGCTTCCCCTCCACGGACTATCAGGTGCATACCATCATGACCCATGCCTTTGACTACGGCTGGGTAAGATACGAGATGGGCTATGCCTCTGCGGTATGCTTTGTGCTGTTCCTTGTAATGCTTGTCTGCAACAACCTTGTGGGCAAGATGCTGGGCAAGTATGTTGACTAAGGGGTGAGATGATGGCAAGAAATAAGAAAAATCTCAAGCCCTCAGAGCTTGCGGCACTGCAGGAGCAGGAAAACGCTGCGGCACTGGCTGCCCTGAGAAAAAGACGTGAAAAAGAGCACAAGAGAATGCTCAAATCCAAGGGCTCCAACAAGCGTGTTGGCAAGTCCTGGACAAATGACATAGGCATATTCCTCTTCCTGCTGTTTATGGGACTGTTTATGATATTCCCCATATATCTGGCGATAGTAAACTCCATCAAGCCCATACAGGAAATGTTCCTTATGCCTCCTAAGCTCTATGCTATGGATCCCACAACGGACAACTTCCGTGACCTGTTCAAGATAGCGAACAACTCCTGGGTGCCCTTCTCCCGCAACATATTCAACTCCATATTTGTTACGGTAGTGGCAACGGTGCTCCATGTGCTGTTTGCCTCCACAGCGGCATTCGTGCTTGCAAAGTGCCGCTTCCCCGGGAATGCGCTTCTCAATCAGGTAGTAGTCATCGCCCTGCTGTTCAACTCCACAGTACTGTACATCATGCAGTACATCGTAATGGCAACTCTGGGCATGATAAACACCTATTCCGCACTTATACTCCCCATAATATCCACGTCCATGGGTCTGTACCTTATGAGACAGAGTATGTCCACCATACCCGATGCCATGATAGAGGCAGCCAAGGTGGACGGAGCAGGGCTGATGAGGATCTGCTGGGGCATAGTGATGCCCAACTGCAAGCCCGCTCTCATGACTATCATCATCTTTGAATTCCAGACAGCGTGGAACACCAACGGCGGCGGTCTTGTCTACGACGAAGCACTCAAGACCATACCTGTTGTTGTTCAGCAGATAGCTGCCGCCGGTATCGCCCGTCAGGGTGCGATAGCCGCATCGGCAGTGGTACTCATGGTGCCTCCTCTGCTGGTATTCGTACTGGCACAGAGAAACGTCATGGAAACTATGGCACACGCAGGCATGAAGGACTGATAATGTGCAGTCTCATGCATACAATACTTGCAAAAGGGTGATGATATGAAAAGCTTTATAAAGCGCGCTGCGGCACTGGCAGGGGCGACGGTTGTCACAATGTCCCTTGCGGCAAATGTGCTTGCACGTGAAAGCTATGACCCTTACAGCTACGACAGATGGGGCGATGCCGTTTCCTCCCAGGCAGGATATGTAGCCGAGGAGTTTATCGACGGACAGCTCATCAACGGTCTTTATGAAAAGGTCGAGTCCATGGAGGGCTTTGACTACGACGAGGAGGAATGGAAGCAGAAGCTCTCCCTCAAGGAGCCTGCGGATCTGTTCATCTCCTATGAAGACTACCTCTACATCTGCGACAAGGGCAACAACAGGATCATAGCCACAGACCTTGATTTCAACATGGTAAGGTATCTGGATACCTTCTACCTTGACGGGCAGGAGACCACGCTCAACGCCCCCCAGGGGGTATTCGTGGATCCCTACAACGACCACGAGCTCTACGTCTGCGATACGGAGAACAGCAGAGTCCTCCGCTGCGACAAGGAGGGCAATGTCCTCCAGGTGTTCACAAAGCCCACCTCGGAGATCTACTCACAGGATCTCACCTACAAGCCCGAAAAGGTAGTAGTGGACAAGGCCGGCAATGTGTACGTGGTAGTAGGCTCCGTTACAAAGGGTGCTGTAATGTATGACAGGAGCGGAGAGTTCCTGGGCTTCTTCGGTGCGAACCGTGTGGAAGCCACCGCAGAGATCATCATGAACGCATTCTGGAACAAGATAGCCACCGAGGAGCAGCAGGCTCGTTCCGTAAGAGCCACTGCCATAGGCTTTGACAACTTCGATATCGACGACATGGGCTTTATCTACACCGTTACCCAGTCCTCCGACGTGGATACGGACACGGTGAAGAAGGTAAACCCCGAGGGCGTGAACATCCTTTCCACCCTCAATCCCGAGGACGTAACCTTCGGTGACCACAGCCCCGCATACTGGTCCATATACACCAAGCAGTCCGCTCTTGTGGACATAGACATAGGCCCCAACGGTGAGCTCAACATCCTTGACTTCAACCACGGCCGTGTGTTCCAGTATGACAAGCTGGCAAACCTCATGTTCGTAATAGGCGGCTCCGGCAACCAGCTGGGTACATTCCTCAGCGCCACTGCCATTGAGTCCCACGACGACATGATCTATGTGCTTGATTCCCGCAAAAACGGCATCACTACATTCAGGCGCTCGGACTTTGGTGAGATAGTCACCAATGCCACAAACCTTTACAACGAGGGCTACTACAATGAATCCTACCAGCCCTGGCGTGAGGTGGTAAAGCGTGACGGCAACTACCGCAGGGCATACATCGGCATAGGCAACGCCCTTATGCAGAAGGAACAGTACAAGGAGGCCATGAAGTACTTCAAGGTCGCCATCAGCCGTGACAGATACAACAAGGCATTCGAGGGCTGGCGTGACCAGATACTCCAGAAGTGGCTGACACCCGTTGTAGTCTGCATAATTATCATAGCCATTATCTCAGCCATCATTAAGGCTCTGGTAAAGAGAGGCATCATCAAGCTGCCCAAGATACAGTGGCCTTGGAAAAGGAGGGGTGCATAATGCTGGATCTTACACAGGGACAATTTGTCAAGCACGTTGTTACCCACCCCTTTGAAGGGTTTGAGGATCTGCGCTGGAAGAAATCAGGCTCCATGGCGATAGCTACTGTGATAGTATTCATACTGTTCATACAGCAGCTTGCCTACAACAGGCTCTACGGCTTCCAGTACTACGTTTCATACGACAAGGTGTTCAACATCATCCCCTACATCTTTCGCTCCTTCGGGCTGTTTCTGCTGTATGTAGTCTGCAACTGGGCGATGTGCACTCTCTTTGACGGTGAAGGCTCACTGAAAAACATCTACATCGTCACGGCATATTCGCTGATACCCTATATTGCGGCGTATCTCATAGGCACACTCCTCTCCCACTTTCTCATCAAGGATGAATACGTGTTCATCCAGGTGATAGAGTATATAGGACTGGGGTGGACGGTGATACTGTTCATATCGGCGATGAAGGCGGTGCACCAGTTCTCCTTCATAAAGACCATACTGCTGATACTGCTGACCCTTGTGGCAATGGTGCTGTGCATATTCCTGCTGGTGCTGCTGCTCACGCTCTTCCAGCAGGTACTCATATTCATATTTACCATCTATACGGAGCTGTCTTACAGGTTACGGGTATAGAAGAAAAGTGGTGATAAAATTGAAAAAGATCAGAAAGACAGCTGCGTTTCTCATGGCACTTATGATGGTTGCACCTCTGGGCATATCCGTTTATTCCGACGAGGAAGAACAGGCTCAGGAGCAGATCGAAGAGGCTGCCGAGGAATCCTCCGAGGAGGAGGAAGAGGAAGAGGAGAAGCCCCGCACCAAGGAAGAAGCCTTTGCGGCTATGGAGCTTGTGTGCGAGAACAAAAACCTTGGTCTCTACCTCAACAGCGACGAGGACACCATCGCCCTTCAGGACAAGAAAACAGGGGAGATATGGTTCTCCAACCCTGTGGATCTTGAGACCTCCAATGCCAAGAAATCACAGAAGCAGGAGCTTGCCTCCGGCATGACCCTGACCTATGCGGAGCCTGCCAACCGTGCAACGACGGCACAGACCTCAAAGGGCAAGGGCTCTACTAAGACAAAGAAGACCAAGAACGGTGTGGACTTTACCTACAAGTTCAACCAGCCGGGCATTACCGTTAAGGTGCATATTACTCTTGAAGAGGATTACTTAAAGCTGTATGTGAACACAGCCGATGACATCGAGGAGGAGCATCCCTCCACCGCAGACGGACAGCTCACCTCCGACCTTGCCTTTTTCACCACCTTCGGTGCGGCAGGCCTTGAGGATGAGGGCTACTTCGTTGTTCCCGACGGCAGCGGCGCAGTGGTGAACTTCAACAACGGCAAGACGGGGCTGAGGACATACACCGGCAAGGTCTACGGAAGGGATATAACCCAGATAAAGCAGCAGGCCACTGCTGTGACACAGAATGTGTCCCTGCCCATGTACGGCATAGTAAAGGGCAATTCCGCACTTATGGTGGTTGCGGACAAGGGCGATACCTCCGCCTCCGTCAACACCTATGTGTCAAACCAGAACAACACCGACTACAACTCGGCATACTTTGACTTTGAGGTGCGCACCTCCGACGAATACCTGATGGGCGGTGAATCCAATCCCCTGAAGGTGTTTGAGAAGAGAGGCATACTGGTGCCCGAGATAGAGGTGAGATACTACCCTGTCTCCAATGAGAACGGCGACGAGATGAACTACGTTGACATCGCCAACAAGTACAGGGACTATCTTACCAAGGACAAGGGCGTTGTGGACAGCGACATTCCCGCCGCATCACCGTTGTATGTTGACTTCTACGGCGGCACGCTGGAAAAGAAATCCGTGCTGGGCATACCTGTTACCGTAAAGCAGGCTGTCACCTCCTTTGATGATGCCAAGGGCATCCTTGAGGAATTAAAGGGCAGCGGCGTGGGTGATATGGTAGTCACCTTCAACAAGTATTCCAACGAGGACATAGGCGAGAAGATAACCGATTCCTTCTCACCCGCCGGTAAGCTGGGGGGCAAGAGCGGCTGGAACAAGCTGGAAAGCTACGCATCCTCCAACGGCATAAGCCTGTTCCCCTCCGTTGACAACACCCAGTACAAGACAGGCAACGGCTACTGGACCATGACAAATACGGCAATAAGAGTGTCCAACGCCTTTGCAAGACTTCCCGTGTACGACCTGGCACACGGAGTTGAGAACAAGTACTATTCACCTCTGTCACTGTTCTCTCCCGCCTCCTATGAAAAGGCATATTCAAAGCTCATCAAGAGCTACTCCAAGAAGGGTGAGACAAACTTCGCCTTTGGTTCCCTTGCCAACACCATATACGGTGACTACGGCAAGCAGGCAACATCAAGGGAGCTGGCAAAGGGCATAATCGCAGGCATATACGAAAATGCCGCCAGCAACGGAAACGTTCTGGCAGCGGATCCCTCCGCCTATGTGCTGCCCTATGTGGATCAGATAACCGATGTTCCCATAGACTCCTCAAACTTTGACTTGTTTGACTATGAGATACCCTTCTTCCAGATAGTGATGCACGGCGTAACGCCCTATTCCTCCATTGCCGTGAATTCCGAGGCAAATCCCGAGAAGGCGATCCTTACATCCCTGGCATCCGGCTCCAACCTCAGCTTTGACTTTATTGCAGCTGAAACAGAGGAGCTGAAGGACACCAAGCTCGACAAATACTACTACGCCTACTACAAGAACTGGATGAGCGAGGCGAAGGGGCTTGCAGAGCTTGCGGATAAAGTGCTCGCACCTGTTGCCAATGAGTTCATCACCGCATACAACATCGAGGATGACGGCAGGCGCATAGAAACAGTGTACTCCAACGGCTACAAGACTGTGGTGGACTATGACAAGCTCACCATCACCGCCGACGGAAAAGAGTACAAGATCTCAGATTATTTTGTAGGGGAGGCAGATGAATAATGAGACTCAATCTTTCCTACGAAAAGAAGAAGGGACTCTACGGCTACGGCTTTATAGCGCTGTGGTTCGTGGGTGCGCTGATATTCTTCATCGTTCCGGTCATAAAGTCATTCTACTATTCCTTCAATGACGTTACCCCCGACGTAGGACAGCTTATCATCAAGTGGGTGGGCATTGCAAACTTCAAGCGTGCCTTTATGACAGACCCGGATTTCAGAAAGAACCTTACCTCCGTTCTGGGGCAGACAGCATGGCAGACACCTATAATCATCATATTCTCGCTGTTTGTTGCCATAATCATCAACCAGAAGTTCAGAGGGCGCACCTTCGCAAGAGCGGTGTTCTTCCTGCCGGTAATCATCGCAACAGGTCCTGTATATGCCATCATCACAGGCGACCTTTCCACCTCCGGCACTGCGGATGCAGACCAGTTCTCCTCAATGTTCTCAGCGGACATGGTTGATGAGCTGCTGGAGTTCGTGGGTATCTACGGCTTCAACGACAAGCTGACGGAAGTGCTTTCCACCATGACATCAGACATACTGAACCTGGTGTGGAAGTGCGGTATACAGATAATCGTATTCCTCTCCGCTCTGCAGGGCATCCCCACCTCCGCCAAGGAAGCGGCTGCCATTGAGGGTGCAACAGGCTGGGAATTCTTCTGGAAGATAACCCTCCCCTATGTATCCCCCATGATCCTTGTAAACCTGGTCTACACTATCATCGACACCTTCACCGATCCCACAAACGTGGTCATGGAGCAGGTGCTGCAGATACAGGACGACTGGAAGTACGGTCTTTCCGCCGCCATGGCATGGAGCTACTTTGCCATCGTTCTTGTTGTGGTGGGCATAGTATTTGCCATCATGAACAAGGTAGTTTACTACGATAACTAAGGGAGGTGTAAGGACAATGGCTACTGCTGCAAACAAATCAAATCCTGTTCTGGACTGGATAAAGAACCATATGCCTGAAAAGCCTCCCAAGGAGGAAAAGGTCAGCCGCAAGGAAAAGCGGGAGCGTTTCAAGAAAAGACTTGCCACCCTTACCCCTGCTGAACAGAAGTACCTGCGCAGAAAGCAGATAATAGATGCTGTATGGCCCATAGTAAGAGGCCTGCTGGTATTCGGACTGTGCTTCGTAATCATCTACCCTCTGCTGTACATGATAACCACCGCATTCAGACCCCGTTCGGAGATGAACGACCCCACGATCATCTGGATATCCCATCATCTGACCACATCCAACATCAAGGATGCCATAAAGACAATGGATTTCTGGAACACACTGGGCAACACCCTGTTCATCAACATAGGCTGCTCTATTCTGCAGGTCATCACCTGTGCGCTGACAGGCTACGGCTTCGGACGGTTCAACTTCAAGGGCAAGAGCATATTCTTCTTCGTAGTTATCCTTATGATACTCATGCCCTCTCAGATCATACTGATCCCTCAGTATATGTTCTTCAGATACTTCAATCCCCTGTGGGTGTACCATGCCATCACGGGCAACTACATAAACCTTATCAACAGCCCGCTGACCATGTATCTCCCCGCCCTCACCGCAAACGGCATACGTGCAGGCCTGTTCATATTCCTGTTCAGGCAGGCATTCAGAGGGCTTCCCAAGGAGCTTGAGGATGCGGCATATCTTGACGGCTGCTCTCCTCTGAAGACATTCGTATCCATCATGGTGCCCAATGCAGGCTCCACATTCCTGACAGTATTCCTTCTCAGCGTTGTTTGGTACTGGAATGACTACTATGTAAGCACATCCTTCTTCACCAACAACTCCACCATAGCCCTCCAGCTGAAAAACCTTGATGCTTCGCTGACACGTATCATCTTCAACAACGGCAACATCAAGATAAACGCACGAGAGCTGATAGTATGGATGGAGGCAGGCTGTCTCATATCCATCACACCCATACTGATCATGTATATCTTCCTGCAGAAGTATTTCACAGAAGGTATTGCACGTTCGGGTCTTACCGGTATGTAAGCACAAAGATCCCCGGAAGGTTTTCTTTCGGGGGTCTTGTATAATGAGATAATGAATAATGAGTCGTTCTGACGGACATTGAGTGGCTTGATTTTCTCTTTTGTGGCGGTAGTTTGAGTGTGGAGTGCAGAGAGTGGAGAGTGGAGCTGCCAGACGGTGAGTTGATTGCTTTTGCTCTCTTTTCCCGCTTCGCTTGCTTTGCTTCGCAAGAGGAAATAAAGTCACCCAATATCTGTCAGAACGATCATTATCCATTATACCAAGCTATCAGCTCCACTCTCCACTCTCAACACTTATACAACAGTTGCATGAGAGGAAGTCAAGCCGCCAAGTTTCCGTCACCCAACTGTACATTGTACACTGTGCACAGTGCCGCCCCCTATAACAAAGGAAAACGCTATGAACAAATACACACAAAAACTGATATATAACGCCCCCGCAGAAGAGTGGCACAATGCCCTGCCCATAGGTAACGGAAGGCTCGGTGCCATGATATACGGCAGACCCGGCAATGAGCTGCTGGCTCTAAACGAGGATTCCATCTGGTCGGGGGGATTCCGGAAAAGGAACAACCCGAAGGCAAGGGCAAACCTTGACGCCATCCGCTCCCTCCTTGCCGAAGAGCGCATCAGGGAGGCTGAGGCTCTCTGTGAGGACAGCTTCTACGGCACCAACGAGCAGCAGCGCCACTATATGCCCTTAGGGGATCTGAACATATACTGCCTGGCTGAGGGGTACACAGACTATTGCCATGAGCTTTCCCTTGAATATGCAAGTGATACGGTGAGGTACACCGTAAAGGGCGTTACCTTTACACGAACAACCTTTGCCTCCAAACCCGATGAGGTCATAGTCATGCACATCACCGCTGACAAGCCCGGGGCAGTGTCCTTCTGCGCCCTTATTGACGGCCGTGACGACTACTACGATGAGAACAGGGCATATGACGAAGACACTCTGCTTTTCACCGTTACCGACACCATACCCTATGCCTGCGCCATTACAGCCGTATCCGAGGGGGGCACCTGCGGCACCGATGCCAACCGCATAAAGTGCGATGGGGCTGACAGCGCCACCATAATAATTGCCGCACAGACTGCCTACCGCACAGGGGACTACATCAAAAAGGCAATATCCCAGGCGAAGGCTGCTGCAAGAAAGCCTTACAAGCTGCTCCTTGACCGCCACACACAGGACTACACAGCCCTTTACGGCAGGTGCGCCATTGACATTGAGGGGGACACACCAAAAAGCGAATACACCCCCGACAGGCTTGCTGCCGTCCGTGAGGGGGGCTGCGACAATGCCCTTGTCACCCTCTACTACAATTTCTCCCGCTACCTTATGATCGCAGGCTCCCGTGAGGGCACCCTTCCCCTGAACCTGCAGGGAATATGGAACCACGATATGTGGCCTGCCTGGGGCTGCAAATACACCATAAACATCAACACGGAGATGAACTACTGGGGCGCTGAGGTGTCCGCCCTCCCCGAATGTCACACACCGCTGTTTGACCATATCGAGCGTATGCGTGAGAACGGCCGTGTCACCGCCCGTGAGATGTACGGGTGCAGGGGTACGGTCTGCCACCACAATACCGACATCTGGGGGGACACTGCCCCCCAGGACAAGTGGATGCCTGCCACACTGTGGCCCATGGGTCTGGCATGGCTGTGTACCCACATCAGACAGCACTACCTCTTCACACAGGACACAGACTTCTTAGCCGAAAAGTACGACACCATAGCCGAGGTCTGCGAATTCTTCCTTGACTTTCTCACAGAGAACAAGGCGGGTCAGCTGGTGGTAAGCCCCTCCGTTTCCCCGGAGAACACCTACATATGCGAAAACGGTGAAAAGGGCTCTCTCTGCCAGGGGGCTGCCATGGACACGGAGATCCTCACCGAGCTTTTCAACGGCTTCATCGAGGCGCATGACATACTCTCTGCAAAGGGATATGAGCTGCTCCATGAGGAGGATGTACAGGCGGTGAAAGAAGCACTTCTCCGTCTGCCCCCCATCGAGGAGGGCAAGTACGGCCAGATAAAGGAGTGGGCTGTGGACTACGACGAGGCAGAGCCGGGACACAGGCATATATCACAGCTTTTCGGCCTGTATCCTGCGGATCTCATCGACGTATACCGCACACCGGAGCTGGCAAGAGCGGCTGATGCCACCATCACCCGCCGTCTTACCCACGGGGGAGGTCACACGGGCTGGTCAAGGGCGTGGATAATCAATATGTATGCCCGCCTCCACAACGGTGAAAAGGTACAGGAGAACATCACGGCACTTCTTGCCCATTCCACGGCGGATTCCATGCTGGATATGCACCCCCCCTTCCAGATAGACGGCAACTTCGGAGGGGGTGCAGGCATTGCGGAAGCGCTCCTCCAGAGTGTCAGCGGCATTGAGTTCATCCCCGCACTGCCCCCCGCATGGAAAGCGGGTAAGGTCTCCCACCTGCGGGCAAGGGGCGGCTTTGACGTGTCCTTTGAGTGGAAAGACGGCGCTGTCACCGAAGCGGAGATCATCTCCCTTGCGGGCTGCCCCCTTGCAGTCAGGGCAAAGTCCGTGACAATAGAGGGCACCACCATTGCCGCCGGTGAGGACGGGCTGTGTCACATATCCATCCGGAAGGGTGAGAGCTGCAAAATGACGGTGCAGCGCTGACAGCCGCCCCGTTCTTTAAAATCAGCTTAGAAATATCATAAAAAACTGTTTCCCGCTTGACAAGGGACTGTAAAACTGGTAAAATATTTCTATGCGAGGGCGCAGTGTGCGCCATGAGGTGAAGGAAATGAGTGAATTCTATAATAACGGGCAAGCCAGTTACACGGAGCCTGTCAAGAAAACAGCCGTAAAGGTGGTTGAGACCACAGGCTATATAAGCTGTCCCGGGTGCGGCGCACCCATTACGGAAAAGGACAGGTTCTGCTCAAACTGCGGCCGCACACTGAGCGCAGAGGTTGGGCAGAACGGATACTCACAGGGGCAGTACAGCCAGCCTGCGGGTCAGGGGCAGTATGCACAGCAGATGCAGCAGGGGTACAACGCTCCCCGGTATGCACCTCCCCCGGTGTACGGCTACGGACAGAACACAGCTTCCCAGCCCCAGAGGGCATATCCCCCCGTATATGGACAGAACCAGAATCCGGTGCAGCCCTACGGTCAGGCACCGAATCAGAATCAGCAGTACGGTCAGGCGCCAAACCGCTCACAGCCCTACGGACAGAATTACGATCAGAACTATAACAGCGGCACCTATCAGCAGCCCTATGGCACGCAGAACACCTACAACGTGACCAACAACTACATGGTGGGCAACGCAAAGAACAAGTGGGTGACATTCATCCTCTGCTGGCTGCTGGGATTTCTGGGCGTACACCGCTTCTACGAGGGAAAGATAGGCACGGGCATACTGTGGCTGTGTACCTTCGGGCTTTTAGGGCTGGGCTGGCTCATTGACTGGATCATATGTATAATCCGCCTGTTCAACGTACACGGCGAGGAATATATCCCCTGATGTCCCTATGTAAAAAACACACAAGCTATGGCAGGATCCTGCCATAGCTTGTTTTATCATATCACTTTTTCTTCCTCTTTTTAAGTATTGCAGCAGTAAAGGCTATGCCTGCTATCAGCAATGCGCCGGCTCCTGCAATGATGATGGGGAGTATGCGCTTTCTCCTCACAGGATGAGTGTCTTCCTCGTCCGCATCCGGTACATCCTCCTCCTTCGGTGAGCCCTCTCCCATATCCTCCCACTCCACGGCTCCAGCCAGAGAGGTGATATACCTTATCTCAGCCGCATCTATGCTGAGAGTCCCCCTCTTTACGGTGACGGTGACAGTGTGCTCTCCGTCCGCAAGGTCATAAAGGGACAATACCCTTTCCCTCGGGGCGGCAGGGGATGTGGTCATGCATATCTCAGGCATATCGTCAACGACTACGCCCACATCAGCCGTGTCCCTGTTCTCACCGACAAGGGCAAAGCCTGTGCCCGCAAAGGCAAGTGTGACGGAGCAGCCTTCCCCTCCTGCGGACAGGGTGCGGTGATAGTTCCGGAATGAACACATAAGGTCGTGCTGCCAGTCCCCCTCATAGGAGAAGCACTCATCCGTGTCGTCAAAGCGCATGACATAGGGCTCATCCCCGATGGGCACTATCCTCACACTGCCAAAGCTGTTGGTGTTAAGGCTGCTGCACAGAGCGGCACGCCCTGCACCGCCTGTGTGCTCCGTTGGAGCACCCTCCCGGCGGTACACGCATTTTCCGTTAATAAAGCATTTCACACCGGCTTTGTACACCCCAAGGCAAAGGGTGCTTTTTTCCGGGGAGAAGTCTTTCAGCTCGCCCTCTCCAATAGCATCGCCGTTCAGGGAGACCTGCCACCTGCCGCTTTCGTACAGGGCAAGGCGATAGCCGCTGTCACCAATGTCCGCAAGGTTGTACCTTGCACATATGCCGGCGTAGTTAGTGTCCGGGCTGTCCGAGGGTGCAAGGCTCACATCCGCCGTGACCCCGTAGTCAGCCCACCTGTCATCCCCGAAGTCCGTGACAGGGTCGGGGGTCCAGCCCCATTCATCAGCCTTTGTGTCAGCGGTTATCTTCTGCATGAGCACATTGCCCCCCTCACGCCGGACGATCTCGAAGGCACCCCCTCCGTCGCAGGTGTAAAGGGGTGCGCCCCCACGGGATGTGATAAACTCCTCCTCATAGCCGAAGTCATCGGAGTAGGGCAGGGGGAGGACTTTGCTCTCATAGGGGCAGGTGAAGGTGTCCTCCTCAATGTCAAGGGTGGTGAGGGTCACCAGTGAATAGGGCTTCACCTGGAATGTAAACCCGTATCCGCTGCGCTTTTTTACAGGGGTGAGGACAGCTGTTTTCTTAAAGTAGTTCTCGTCATAGGCGCCGCTGTCGGGTCCCCTTGTTTCCCATACATAGACAGGGGAAGCACTTTTCTCCTCCGCCCTTACGGTGAAGCTGTAGGTTATGGGCTTGTCCGTGGTGTTGGTGACGGTGAAGGAATAGTCGTTGGTATCAGGGTCACAGGCTGTCATATAGGTGTATCTTGCATCCACAATGCAGTGGCCGTCGCCACCCGGCTTGCCGTCCCCATAGCAGGCATTGTCTATAAATGCCCAGCCCCTTTTGTAGAAGCGGGAGAAGTGCAGCCCCATATAAAAGCCGCTGTCAAGGGTATAGTGACCGCTCCACGGCTCATCCGCAAGGATGAGCTGCTTCTGTGTGTAGGTGGCTCCGCTGTAATAGGCGGCAATGGCGGGCTGATACTCGTACAGGCACATCCTGCCCCCATGGTACATGGTGAGGAAGCGGTTTGCCACATCCAGCATACCGTTTAGCGCATTAAGCCCCCCCTGTCCGCCGTCATACCTGTATGCCCCCTGTGCATACTCCGCCGGGGCGCTGCCCTCGCTGAGCCACAGCTCCTTGCCCTGCCCGGCAAGGCTTTTTGCATTCTCCGTTGACCATGAGGTGTAGTGGCTGCCGATAACATCCACTGCATCAGCAAGCTCCGGGTCGGCGATCATGTCATCTGCGCCCTTCCAGGTACACACCTCCTCCCCTGTGACTATCCCTATGGCAGAGTAGTCATAGGGGCAGTCCTTTTCCGCCTTGAGCCTGCGGGAAAGGTACTTTATCCACTCATCGTCCCAGGCACGCTCATTGCGTGTGGCGCTCACATAGTCGAATTTAAGGCCGTAGGTCTCATATGCCGCATCAAGAGTTTCCTTGTACCAGCGGTAGCGGGCATCATAGGGGTCGGCTGCATCCGTCACCCAGCGGGGCTCACTCCAGAAAAGCATATCCAGAGTGATCCCGGGGTTGATCTCCCGTGCATCGTGGGCAAGGACAAATCCCGCCCCCCTTGTGACATCCGCCTTTTCGTCGGGAGAGCGCTTTACACAGGCTTCAGTCCCGGAGGATGAATTGATATCCGAGCCCATCTCCAGCTTGAGGTGGTTTATGCCCAGCCCCTTCTCGCCGAAGAGGAGCTGCAGCAACTGTTCATAGGCAGCGGGGTTCACCGCCTTATAGTCAATGAGCAGGCGGGAGGTATTGTTTGCGGACACCATGCCGTTGCCTCTGTACCGCAGATTCTCCCTCAGCTCTGCCTTTGATGTGTCAATGGTCACACGCCTTAGGGCGGTGCTGCTTGTATTATTTCTTTTTGTACTCATTCTGATGCCCTCCCGGTTATCTTCATTCCATGATACCACAGATCCGCAAAAAAAGCAACACCCTTAATAATGCAGAATGTAGAATGAAGAATGAAACCTTCTGACGGGAAACGGGCTTCATGATGTAGCCGCTGGCCTTCATCCATGGCATCCCCCTTGTACTCGGAGAAGCCCTGACAGACACAGGGATCCGTAAAACAGGAATCAGGATAACAGATACAGCGGGAGCCTTTGGAGGGAGGCTCACGCTTCTTTAAGAATCCGTAAGGGCAGAGGCAGGGAGGATGATATCGTTACAGAGCCGTAAGCCTGACGGATGTCAGTTTTGAAGGAAATACTTGCAATCGGCATCTGCACATGGTATAATAGACAATAAAAACTCTTTTCCCTCAGGCAGCGGCTCTTAAGCTCAGAGAAAAGCCGTGCCGGCGGGGGATGACTGTTCTGTCATGAGAATGTGAGGAGGATACTATGAAACACAGCCTTGACACCTACAGACTTTACAACAGCGAAAAGCGTTACTCAGCGGTAGTCCGCATGAGGTTCATCATGAAGGATACGGTAGATAAGGAGATACTTGAAAAGTCTGTCAACAGGGCGATAAAGAGGTATCCCTATTTTTCCGTGAAGGTGCGCCTTGATGAGGACGGCGCATATATACTCGTGCCAAACAGCAAGCCTGTGGCGGTGCTCACATCATCCGGACATCTGCCGCTTCTCGGGAGCAGGGCAGTAAACGGCCACCTTGTGTTTGTTGACTGCAGGGGAAAGAACATCTTCTTCAACATAAGCCACTCACTGGCGGGGGGAAAGGGTATCTTCCCGTGGATCATGACCAGCGTGTACGAATATGTGTGTGACAGGTACGGCGTGAAGCCCTATGCACCCATGATAAACAAGTGGGACAGCGATCTTAAGCCCACTGAAACGGCTGAGCCGGATATGTCCGACCTGACGGATGAGCCGCCTGTGTACACATACAGGAGCAAAAAGCCGGTGATGATGATAAAGGATTATCTTACGGGGGTGTACGATCCGTTCAGGCGCTGCCCCAATTACAGGATATTCACCGTAAGAAAGCAGGATCTTATCCCGTTCATAAAGGCGAATGACTCCAGTGTGACCACTTTTTTCATCATTGCCATGGCTAAGGCGATGGACAAGGTGCTGCCCGGAAGGTACAGGGTGATCGGCGGAGAAACGGCACACAATCCCCGTGACGGACTGGGAATGCCCGACACCCATGCAGATATCCTCAGCCATGTGTATATAGACTACGACAGGGAGTACCTGAAAGAAAGCATGGAAAAGCTGGGCACCATGACCAGGGGACAGATCATACTCCAGACCGACTCCACCGTGAGCCAGTATCAGCTGAGGAAAAGATTTGAGCTTTACAGCAGGATCGATGAGACAGAGGGCCTTGAAAACAAGAGAAGATACATGACGGAGAACGATACCTCTTCGGGTAAGGATGCGGTACATGGCACATTCATCATGAACTACACAGGGCAGGTGGATCTGGGTGAGCTTGCGGACTATATAGAGTTCTACGGGGTCATCTGTGAGGGGCATCTGCTGCTGGAAGCCACCTCTCTGGGCGACAGGATCTTTGTTACCATGATGCAGCTGATAAACGAGGACAAATACGCCGACGCATTCAGGGAGACCCTGGAGGAACTGGGCATTCCATGCACCGTCAGCGGCCCCTACAGAAAGAACCTGACAAAGCACCTTCTGCCAAAGGAAAAGAAAAGATAAGCTCAGTACGTTGGTGTTTTTCAACAAATACACAGGCTGTTTCTTGTCGGGATTTTACATAATAAATAGTTATCCTCCTTGACATATTCCTACCAAAAAGGTATAATTAGAGTATACTAACTGCAAGGAGGATTACAATGGATTACTCTGAATTATCTCTCAAAAAGCACTATCAGTGGAAGGGCAAGATAGAGGTCATCTGCCGTGCTCCCCTTATGACAAAGGAGGATCTCTCCCTTGCCTACACTCCGGGAGTTGCACGCCCCTGCCTTGAGATACAGAAGGACTACAACAAGTCCTTTGAACTGACACGCCGCTCCAATCTGGTGGCAGTCATAACTGACGGCACAGCCGTGCTGGGTCTGGGTGACATAGGCCCCGAAGCGGGAATGCCTGTTATGGAGGGGAAATGTGCCCTGTTCAAGGCATTCGGCGGAGTGGATGCAATACCTATCTGCGTGCGTTCCAAGGACGTGGATGAGATAGTCCGCACCGTGAGCCTTATATCAGGCTCCTTCGGGGGCATAAACCTGGAGGACATTTCAGCTCCCCGCTGCTTTGAGATAGAGCGCCGCCTGAAAGAGATCTGCGACATCCCCGTGTTCCACGACGATCAGCATGGCACCGCAGTGGTCACTCTGGCAGCAATGCTCAATGCATTAAAGCTGGTGGGCAAGAACATAGAGGATGTGAAGGTGGTGACCAGCGGTGCGGGTGCGGCAGGCATAGCCATAATCAAGCTGCTTATCTCCATGGGGCTGAAAAATGTCATAATGTGCGACCGCTCGGGTACTATCTATGAGGGGAGAGAGGGGCTCAATCCCCAGAAGGAGGAGATCGCCCGTGTCACCAACAGGGAGATGCTCAAAGGCTCCCTTGCGGATGCCATGAAGGGTGCAGATGTGTTTATAGGCATTTCCGCCCCGGGCACCGTCACAAAGGACATGGTGCGTTCCATGAACAAGGATCCCATCATCTTCCCCATGGCAAACCCCGACCCGGAGATAACCCCGGAGGATGCAAAGGCGGCAGGGGCTGCCATAGTGGGAACAGGCCGTTCGGACTATCCCAACCAGATAAACAATGTCCTTGCCTTCCCGGGTATCTTCCGTGGCGCCCTTGATGTGCGTGCAAGCGACATAAACGATGCCATGAAGATAGCCGCCGCAAAGGCAATAGCCTGGTCGGTGCTGGACTATGAGCTGTCCCCGGATTACATCATCCCCTCCGCTCTGGACAAGAACATAGCAGAGGTAGTGGCAGAGGCTGTGGCTGAGGCTGCCATCAAGACAGGGGTCAACCGCATAGAAAAGACCTACGGCTGACAGACTGCCTCACAGGGCAGAAAGCCCGGAAAAAGCCGGTGTTATCGCACTCAACCGGTGGTTGATAAGTTCAAAATCAACCGCCGGTTCCTGTTAAACCGTGCCGGAATGTGATATGCTTTGACCATGAAAGGAGGGTGCCCGATGGATCAGATCAAGATCGGAAAATTCATTGCGTCCTGCCGCAAGGAGCAGGGCATGACACAGGCGGCGCTTGCAGAGAAGCTGGGGATAAGCGACCGTGCGGTGTCAAAGTGGGAGACGGGCAAGTCCATGCCGGATTCAGGGATCATGCTGGAGCTGTGCGGACTTCTTGATATCAATGTCAATGAACTCCTGTCGGGCGAGCATATCAATATGGAAAGCTACAATTCAAGATCCGAGGAGCTCATCCTCAGCCTGAAGGCAGAGAATGAAAGCTATGCGAAAAGACTGCTGCACACCGAGGTGTATATCGTGGTCATCGGTGTGGCTGCAAGCCTTATAATGATGATAGCCGGGATGCTCATAGCCGCAAGGAACGGCGAGGGCGATCCTCTTGCCATTGCCCTCATAGTGGGCGGATGTGTGACAGTGGTCACGGCAGCTCTGGTAGGTATGGGCATTGAGGTCAGGACAGGCTACTACAAATGCGGGGAATGCGGGAATGTGTACAGACCTGCATCACTCATAAAGACCAGCTTTGCCATGCATATGAACACCACACGATACATGAAATGCCCTGAATGCGGGAAGTACACCTGGCAGAAAAAGGTGCTCAGCAGAAAGGATGAGGAGGAACAGTGATGCTCGGGAATGCTCATGTGGGAACGTCATCCTTTATCTGGCTGATAACAGGGGCTGTGCTGTGGATCGCTGCCCCACTGCTTCTGGCTGTGATCTGGAAGATAAGGAAAAAAGAGCCTGTCACGTCTATACTTGCGGGTGCGGCGGCATTCCTGCTGTTTGCACTGATACTCGAAAAGCCTGTGCAGAATGTGCTCCTCTTTCCCACGGCAATGGGACTTGAAGATCATGCTGTGAGCCGCTTTATGGGTGCACATTCCTTCCTGCTCTCACTGGCGGCGGGGCTTTTCCCCGGTGTGTTTGAGGAGACCGGGCGGCTCATTGCCTTTAAGACAGTGCTGAAAAAGCGGAGGAACAGGGAGACTGCCATCTCCTACGGCATAGGGCACGGAGGCTTTGAGGTGATATTCATCCTTGGTATCACCTATCTGCAATACCTTGCCTATGCGTTCATGATAAACAGCGGCACATTTGGCACCGTGGTCGATGAGGTCACCGCACAGGCACCTGAACAGCTGGCAAATGTTGAGGCTGTGGTAAACACCCTCACCGCATTTTCATTCGGAGATCTGTGCATCGCCCTTGTGGAGCGGATATTTGCGGTCATGTTCCATATAGGCGCATCCATACTTGTCTTTTACGCTGCCAAAGAGAAGAAACGTTTCTGGCTGTACCCCCTTGCCATACTTTTGCATACAGCAATGGATACTATTGCTGCTCTGAACACATTCGGGGTGATGAGCATACCTGCGCTGCTGCTGGAGTGTATAGTCGCAGTGTTCGGGATCTCGACTTTCTTCGGGGCATACACACTGCTCTATAAAAGGGACACAGGCAGCGGGACATGAAGCCCCGCAGCCCTGATAAATCCCAACGGCACACAAACAGAACGTTCATCCGTGAGCATGACAGCATTACACCAGCCTGCTTTAAAGCGGGCTGGTGTTTTTTGGCAAGTGAAGCAAAATCTTATGATGCATCAGCAGGAACAGGGCAGTGCTGACAGCTATGCCGTGCATATACGAACAAAGGCGATATCCGACAGGGTATCGCCTTTGGTTTTCCGCTTTTCTCAAAATAAGACATTTTGAGAAACAAATATGTGCATAATGCGCTTATGAGACCGGTATAATTATGCATTAACACAAGTATATTGTGAGATGGGGAGCATATGGGTTTTGGAAAAATGAGGCAGAAAACGGCAGCACATTTCTGACCTTTATAAGTGATAAATTAGGACATCATATCCAAAACAGCTTAAAATCGGTAAAAAACAATGATGTTTGAAATAACCGAAAGGACGGATCATGATGATCGATGCACTTTACAACTATCGCCAGGGTGATATTCACGCCGCTGAGATGAGAGCTGCGTACAAGGTCGGCTTTAAGGATGGTGTGGCGTTGATGAAAGAGGTTCAGGAGTAATAACATATAACTATTTAGGAATGGTCTTATCCCTGTGATACGGGGATAAGGCTTTTTTCAGATGATTGACAAATATAATGGAGTTTGGTATAATAATACTATAGCGTAAGTTTTCAGCTTGCTCGTGAAAATTAAAATTGAGAGGTGACGGTATGCAAAAATACGGAACAACTGCAAAGGTAGGAAATACTGATATAAATGTCTATATTGAAGGCAGTGGCAATGTTACAATCATTTTTATGGCAGGTTCTGGAGTTGGATGTCCAACACTTGAAT
>OCTW011611922.1_pt1 | contig 48961 bp, 33 predicted proteins | sample 1539671 | NCBI WGS metagenome assembly OCTW01 (sample SAMN02144230, study PRJEB22623) | gut metagenome | biome: sheep rumen | host: Ovis aries | place: New Zealand
TCAATAGAATTGATGTGCCTGGAAGGCGTTTCATTCGTAGAATAAATCCGGGTGTGCCGCAGGCACGCCCGGATTGGAATGAATGCGAAGTGGGGGAATGGAATTGTTGTGGAGAGGTTTTTATTTGGAATAAAATAATAAAAACACGGCATCAAGCCGTGTTTTTTTAACTAAAGACCCAAGTTTTCTTAAATGCGATAGGCGCTTTGAGAGCTCCGAATTTCCAGTTCATGACGCGCTGTCGAATGCATGTGAACATTTCACCTCCGATTTGGTCTTCGACCTTATCGACTCTCATGACGGTACCATCTTTTGAAACCGTGATAGCAATGACGAATCGACCGGAAGCTTTACCTTGAGCATTCATAACACGCTGGTAACAATTCTTAACATCGCCTTGTTTTTTTTTGAACATGGCTTCGATACTTTCTTTGCTTCCGGGAGGTGGCGCGCTTGCAAATTCACTGTCTTTTGCGGACATTTTGAATTCGACTTTGGCACGTTGTGCAGTCTCTTTTTTGCTTTCTACGACAACTTTAGGACCAGAGTTGCCGGTACCGGAATCGAGTCCGAGGAGACCGCCGCCTGAACCGCCCGTACTTGCGGACAATTGGTTGAGCAGGTTTCCGGAGGCGCTTGCCCCGATATCGCCGGCAGCGATATCGGACATATCGGCGATATGTGCATTCGCACCGAGCATATCCGCATAGAATCCTTCGACACCGCCCTCTGCACCGAGGATTTGAGCTGTAATCATGGCGCCTTGTTCACGGTGTTTATCGGTGATTTGGTCCATGAGTTCAGCTTTTGAGATGGTGCCAGGTTCAGGAGCCGGTTCATTATCTACCTGGACTTCGGGTAAAACGTCATCGGATTCTTCAACAATTTCCGTCTCTTGCTCTTCTTCTTCCTCATCTTGTATTTGCATGTCTTCGATTTTAACGACCTTCATATAAGAAGGAGTAAGGAAGATATCATCGTTGACAGGCCAATCCTGAACTCCGACATAGATGAGTGGAATCAAGTGTGCGAGCAATGAGAAGATGAGTCCATAGACGAGTGCTTTTGGGAAGAATTCAGCAATTTTTTCCCATGGCGTCGCAGGTTCATAGAGCAGTCTTGCGGCGGCAGCAGCATCGTGGCTGGAGACAAACTGGAAAAGGATATTGATTTTACCGATAACGACCCGGCCGCGAGCAGTGTTCGTCAGCGGAATCTGGATGGTATCGCCGACGAATTTAACACCTTGTCCTTCGGTAATATTTTCATCGAGTGTGATGGAAACATTATTTTTAAGGACGACGCGTCCGCGCATGGATTTTTTCAGGCAAAGTGTGAAAGAATCTTTTGCGGAATCGTAGATAAAGAGGTTCCATTTTTTAGGAACAGCGGACGAAAGTACGCAGAAGGTGTTGGATTCATCCTGGCCAACGCTTACAGTCCGGCGTTTTTTTACGACACTTTCTTCGAGGCGTTGTTTACCTCTGAAAATGCCGATCCGAAGAGATTTTTTCGGTTCTTGCACGGGCATCGCGCAGATCTCCGGCTAAAAGCAAAAGAGCGTAAAAAGCGCACAAAAACTCCCTTGAGTGGGGGGAGTTTTTGCCGACTTATGGGGTAAGGAATGACTACGGAAGTTCGGGGGCGGAGGCGTAGCGACCGCTTTCCTTCATGCTACCCTGAATGACGGCGAATCTAAATCGTTTAAATTCGGTACCGATAGCAGTTTGCATGACTTCGACGAGCAGACGATAATTTGTTTTTTGGTCAGCAATAATGGTCATATCACCGCCGAATTCCTTACCGTTAGCCATTGCAATACTTTTTAATTTTTCGACTTCCTGGCGGAGAGCGGCTTCCAGGGGTTCTATAATCAAGCCACTTTCACCACCTTTTTTGAAGTTACCGTTGACTTTACCATCCTCAATTTCGAGGATGCGTGAACGCACCATGAAGATCCCTTCTTTATTGACCGTGATGACGGTCATATCTTCGGGGGTATTTTCGGCAACAGAAATAGGAACGTCCGTATTAGGCAGGATGACGATGGGTTCTTCACCGTAGGATTTGAGCAGGAAGACGAGGATGATCGTCATCATGTCCATCATGGAGTTCAAACCTAACGCAGTTTTACCTGTATCACGGCTACGTTTTGCTTTGCGTTTCGCTTTAATGCGATCCGCCAGGGCTTTTTCCATTTCAGCACGTCTTTGTTCTTCGCGTGCTTTCTCGAATTTACTTAAATCAACTGCCATATCGCTGCGGTCCTGTCTAACAGTGATAAATCATTAAAAGATTTCCGGCTTGTTTGTCGGAATTAGTGTGAAACCGTCGGCAAACCGAGGATAACGACCGGGAACATACCCAAAGGCATTTTACCGGAATTACCCTGATCATCGACTGAATCGACCAACGGAATCTGGGACTCATTCATCTCCTGATCCGTCGTCATAGGCTTGCCTTTTATGGCCGTTTTTACCTCAGCGGCCGGCACGCGCTGATTGCGCGACACGTCCATTGCTTTGACAAGCACACCGAAATTCACGGATGAATCCGCTACGATCTCGATCTGTTCATGATCGGCCCAATCCGGTTTCTGCTTGATTTCGAGCAATGTATTATAGAGACGGCGCCAGTCATGGCGATCTGTCTCCAGCGTTCCTTCTGATTCTTCTTTGAGTGGGCAAATCGTCGGACCACCACCCGGGCAGTTTTCAAGTGCCGGGAGTGATGCACCGCTTTCCACCACCGTAAAACCCTGCTGCGAGATAAACAGCTGTAAACGCTTTGGCGGCTCGCCATTCTGCGCTGCACCTGCACTTCTCTGGGGCATCGTTACCTCGATAACTGAGATCGTCATAAATACGACGTTCAACAGCATCAGAGGAATGAGGACCAGAACCATATTCATAATAGGAGTCAGGTTCAGATCTTCTGCATCTGGTACTCTTGCTACTCGAGCCATCTTTTTCTCCGCACGGACATACATCCAACTCCATATATGGGAATATCCCATATATGGCTAATTACTTTTTACTGTACTACGCCTTGAGGCCAGCGATGATTACTTCGCCAAACGTTGAGCAAGAAGGTTGCCAAGACGGGTCGAATAAAGCTCGATGTCGGCGAGAATCTTCGATGCAAATGCAGAAAGAAGAACATGGATTGTCAGTGTCGGAATGGCGACGATCAGACCAAAGGCCGTCGTGTTCATTGCGATAGCAATACCTGCGGACAGCTTCTCTTGTCTCTCATCCGGGGCTGCCTGTTCCAATGCCGAGAATGCATCGATCAGACCGATAATCGTACCAAGAAGTCCGAGCAGCGTTGCAATGTTTGCAAGCGAGGAAAGGGCCGGCAGAAAACGCGTAATCAGCGGGGTAATTTCAAGCGATGCTTCTTCAAGTGCATTCTGAATCTCAAGTTCACTCTTGTTTGCTCGGGAAAGACCGGCCTTAATCACTTGGGCTACTGCTGCTGTTCCGGCTGCATTGCATACCTGAATCGCATTGTCGATGTTGTTCGAGACGATGTTTCTCTGAACCGTATCCATGAACTGTTTCGCATTCGTGTTGAACTTAAAGAAAATAAAATAAACACGTTCAACAAGAAGTGCGAGGCAGATGACCGATACTGCACAAATCATCCACATCCAAATACCACCTTGATCCCAAGAAAAGGCTTTTTTAATTCCTTCCATCTTCCAACTCCCTCCGTTCTTTCGAACTTTTAAATGTTCCGGCAGCTCATCCGCCGACTAAAAAACAATAATCCATAGCCTGTCAGTAAAGGCCAAGTCGGTGTGCTTATATCACGCTCTGTTTCATTTAACAACTACTTTATTAACCCTACCTCCCTCCAAACTTAACCATTCAGCCCATGGAGTACGATCCTGGTCCCCCAAATACTTGAAATCTCTTTAATTCATACTGCTGAATTCATAATGCTGATTGATTTTGCAAAACCAAAGGCATTATCCGCATCCTCTGAGTATGACATTTCACTATGCATTCATAATTATGCATTACGCATTAACGAAAGGTATGGGCTTTCGAAGTGATCGCTGACATAGGGGCTGAATCATAACCTCTCTGGATGCTTCCTTTATCTTAAATAATCGAGCATCGTCTCTATTGCAGTGCGCATTGAGATTGTCTGCGCCAATCCTTGCCATGCTATGTCAAATGCCGTTCCATGGTCTACCGATGTGCGAAGGCACGGAAGGCCAAGTGTCATCGAAATCGTGCGCTCAAAATCGTATGTCTTCGCGGCGATATGCCCCTGATCGTGATACAGCGACAAAACCGCATCGTATCGACCCTGTGAGGCCTGCGCAAATACGCTGTCTGCACCTATCGGATCGCTGATATCTACGCCGCGTGCACGCAAGAGTGAGGATGCCGGGAGTAGTATTTCTCTCTCCTCCGTTCCAAATTGACCGCCGTCACTCGCATGCGGATTGAGTGCTGCCATCGCAAGATGCGGATTTGTAAATCCCAGCCGGCGCATTTGTCCGTCCATCTGCAGCCCAAATTCTACCAAATCATCGATATTGAGCGCATCTATGGCTTCTCGCAATGAAAGATGGCGTGAATAGAAGAAAATTCTCAGCTCTCGCGTCTGGAACATCGTCAGCGGATTTTCGCATTCAAATCCTTTGGCTAACATTTCTGTATGGCCAATTTCATCGATACCTGCCAGGCGCATCGCGCCTTTGTGTATCGGCCCCGTGCAGATGCCGTCTATCAGGTCTGCCTGAACATCCGAAATAATCTGCATCAGCCCTTTGTACGCACAGCGAGCATTTTGGGCCTGAATCACGCCCGGTTTAAACTGTATTGTATCAAAATAGGTGTCCGGATCGATGAGATAAAACATTCCGGGTTCAACGGCCTGATCGGCTGACAATACCCGAATGGTTCCCAACTGCGGTGCATACATGGATTCTGCCCGTTTCCACAGGGTATGCTGGGCATATATTATAATGATACAGTCCTTGAGAGAATCGCGGATTTCCCATAGCGCCTGAACGGATATTTCATATCCAATGCCTGCCGGATCGCCAGGGGCGATGGCAATTCGCTTCGCGCGCCCCATACCCCCGCTCGATGAATCGGATTCAAATGTGGTTCCCGGACAAAAAATGCTCATGATCTTTCTCCAAAAATTGCTGTACCAATGCGGATATGCGTTGCGCCCTCTTCGATGGCAACCTCAAAATCATGACTCATGCCATAGGACAAAACAGACAGATGAAATCCTTTCTCGCATAAATCGTCATAAATGCGATGAATTTCTTTAAAATAGGGACGGACATCCTCCGGATTGTCGCATGCCGGCGGAATCAGCATCAATCCTTGCAGATCGAGGTGACTGCATGCGCAAACTGATTGGATCGCCTCTTCTATTTGCGCGGGTGGCATGCCTGTTTTTTCTCCATCCTCATCCCCAATCCGCAGTTCAAGAAGAATGGGCTGGCGATAATCCGGATACATCTCACCTGTTATGCGCTCAATCTGCTCAATTAATCCGACACTGTCGACCGAGTGGATGAGCTTTGGAGGATATGCCATGAGCTGACGAACTTTGTTGCGCTGCAAATGGCCGATAAAATGCCAATCGGCTGCTCTGTCTATTAAGGACGCGCGCTTTTCGGTATATTCCTGGACGTAATTCTCGCCAAAGTCGCGTAGTGGTGTCGTTTCCAGGGCTTCGATAATGGCCGATACGGGCTTCTTTTTCGACACACCGATGAGCTTGATGGCATCGCGTTTTCGGCAGCATCGTTCACACGCAGCCTGGATTCTGCTTTCAATTCGATTGAGATTTTCTGAAATACCCATTTTAACTCCTGAATATTGCTTAAAAATAAAGCTTGCGCACAATAACTCGCCAATGGTTTGATATCCAGGTGTTCTTTTGTTTTTTTACGATTTGCCGCCCTTTTCGCCGAAGGCGAATGCGGGACGGCTGCTTCGGCTATTGGGCGATGCCCAATACGCCTCCGCATGATTGGAGTGTCGGCATGCGCTTTGTCACGGACAAGCGGTCTTTTGTCGTTGACTTCCCCCAAAAATCAATCGGGCACGTGTAATCCGGGAAAAATGTGGTGCCTTCAAAATGTGGTCTAGGTGCCACGCAATAAAAAACGGGGATGTCTTTTGGGCAAAAAAAACGCCATCCCGCTGGGATGGCGTCACGCGGTCTAGGCCGCAATAGGTGTAGAAGGAATCGAACCTTCAACCAACGGATTAAGAGTCCGGTGCTCTGCCAATTGAGCTATACACCCAAAAGTTTGCGAAAGGAGGGACTCGAACCCTCACGCCTCGCGGCACTGGAACCTAAATCCAGCGCGTCTACCAATTTCGCCACTCTCGCAATTGCAAAAAAAGTAGGTGTAGAAGGAATCGAACCTTCAACCAACGGATTAAGAGTCCGGTGCTCTGCCAATTGAGCTATACACCCACAAATCACGTACACCCGGTAGGATTCGAACCTGCGACCCTCGGATTCGAAGTCCGATGCTCTATCCAGCTGAGCTACGGGTGCTCAGGGTGGGTAGTGGGGCTCGAACCCACGGCCTCAGGAACCACAATCCCGCGCTCATACCAACTGAGCTATACCCACCATCCTCTGGAGATTCACCCTCCATCGAACGACGCGCCTTATAGGCGCATCAAGCAATTTGGTCAATAGTTTTTTTTTATTATTTTCGTTTTAATTTTAATTGTAAGCACGCTCTATACATTCCTGCGTCGTCTCAGGACTGCGCAGCCTAAAATGCCGCACATCAGGATACCAAACGGCGCAGAATGATCCTGAACGGGGGCTCCCGAACAGTCAGATTCCGCACTCACGCGCACTGTAGGATCGTTTGAGATGCCCGATTTATCATCTTCATTCGGATCTTCGTCCCCATGTGTGACAGGCTTGTCATCGGGGTTGCCCGATCCATCGTCGTAATTGCCGCCCTCAGAATAAGGTTCTACTTTTATCGCGTCATAGATAACGCGGTTTGAGAGCTCTGCGGATGAGCCGCTGTTGTTGAGCTGGACGTATTGGACACCACCCTCGGACAGTTCTATGTCGGTGAGTTTGACCCATCCGGATGCGTCCGCTGTGTCTATCTGATAGGTTTCGGTCTTACCGGAGGCACGAACTGTGTAAGCAACCTGACTTGAGAGATTGCCTATACCGCTGTCGAGATACACCGATATCGTATATTTTCCGGCTTTGGTCACTTTCATGTACCAGGTGCCGACAGCACTGTATGATTCACTGGAAACATTCGCATAGTACAGATGGTTCTCGTACCCAAACGAACTAATTTCTGACCAGTCCGAAGAATCGGAACGTACAAAACAGGCATCCTTGTCATCGATAATCGTTGAGGGACGGCCGTCAATTTCGGTCAAACATTGAGCGGGAATCTCGTTGGTATCAGGTTCCACGACAGGATCGTCGGGGGTGTCAGGATTATCGGGCGGAACTGGGGAGTCCGGATTCTGAGGATCATTTTTGATACAGGCACCATCCTTACACGATTCATCGGGACTGCAGGGAGTCACTTCTGTTCCCCATTCAAAGCAGCCATCACCGTTATAATCGCCGCATCTGATCAGCCCGTTGCCGCTGCACTGCATGCTGTTTGCCGTACAGACGCTCGTGCAGGGGACTGATTCGTCAATGCACGCACCATTGGAACACTTCTGGCCGTCGCCGCATGAAGTCACTGCCGACCATGCAAGGCAGCCGTTCGCGTCTTTTGTACAGATATGGTAGCCGGTTCCGGAGCATTCGCGCATATCGGCAACGGCGCATGTATTGTTGCAGGTGACGGGTTTCTTTTCACATACACCCGCTTTGCAGATCTCGTCGCTGGTACAGTCGGTCACTTTGCCCCATGCTGTGCACCCATCACTCCCCTTGGAACAAACCTGAACGCCATTGCCCGAGCACTGTTTGGCACCATTGGTGCAGGCATCTGTGCAGCTCACGGCATCTTCGAACTTGACGGCATCGAAAATAACCCGCTTTCCATTCTCATCCGTGTAAGGCTCGCCAGAGGCGTCATCCAGTTTGATCCACTGGTCGCCACCCTTGGCAAAGGTAAATTTGCCAAGCGATACCCACCCCGATTTACCCGTCAGATTGAGACTGACTTTAGACTCTTTGCCGGATGCACGGATGGTATACGGCGCCTTTTCACTGACGGCACCCACGCCCGACTGGATGTAAACGAAAACCTCGTAGGTTCCGGCACGCGTCACATTGACCGTCCAGGTGCCTATGGCTTCGGCCGCTTTACTCCATACATAGGTGTAGTAGAGATGATCCTTGTAGCCGGAATTCACCTCCCACCAGGCGTCCGTGTTTGAACGAGAGAAACACGGATCTTTGTCGTCAATGATGACACCCGATTTGTCCAGTACGGTTGTACATTTCGGCGCTTCAGGGGGTTCCTCTCCACTCAAATGGGACGAATCCAGTACGCAGCTGCCGGATGCTTTGGTCAGCTCAATGTCCGCGCCGTAAAAATATTTTAAAATGTTATCCCATTTCCAACCATTGTTCGCGAGACATGTCGCTCCGTTTTGTGCCATGCACCCGCGGTTGGCATAATTGCTGTCTGCAACCCATCCAAGTGTCGTTTGCTTGAAACCGTTTGCTGCATTACCGGACTTGCCCCAGTTATAGGTGACATAGCTCTGTACGCCTACCCATCCCGTCTGGCCGCTCGAGACCGTCGGCTTGCATTCCGAATTCAAATAGGAGGGCGTCACACCCGAAACGTAAAACCCCGCAGTCATGGTGCCTTTGTACATCATCACGTAGCCGGAGGTTGCGTTGGTCGCATCCTGGCAGCGCTTTAACTGAGCGGCAGACGGCGCACGGCTTTCGCATTTATAAACCTGATCCCCCTGGCTGTTTGAGACCGGTGTACCCCCTGTACTGATCTTGTAATAGGCAAATGTTCGTGCAGCTGCTGATTGTGCTTTGAGTGCTTCATCCGGGGCATTGCCGTTCTCGCACCACGTCGTGTTGGGGACGTAGTCAGTTTCCATGGCAACCGTACCATATCCACTCACTGCAATGTTGCAGTTGGCAGATAACCCTGCTTTGGTCACCGTGTACTCTGGGTTGACACCATAATTCTCGATCGTGTCGACTTCATCGGCACAACCAGATAATCCCATTGCCAATAATGCCAATGCCGTGAGTAATGAAGTTTTTCTCATTTTGCGTTCTCCTATGTGAAATCACAATAAAATCCCTCGATAGATTAGCACAAAATGAATGCGTTTTCAGTTAAAACCAATTTTTTATTTTGCAGGCAGCTCATTTTGTAAAAACAAACAAATCACCCAACAATTTCCCGCTAAACGAACGTTGCTATTCCCCCTGTCTGCACCCTCAATTGCGAATTGCGAATTCTCTAAGTTAGATGCGAAAAAAATCCGTTTAAAAAAAACAACCTACGGCTGAACTGTCATACAAAAGGCTAACGACAAAAAAAAGCCATCTCTTCCGAGATGGCTTTTTTTCAGTTACCTCAACAGGATTTTAGAATCCCATGCCGCCCATGCCGCCCATGCCGCCTGCTGGCATTGCAGGTGCTTTTTCTTCCTTTGGAAGTTCGGCGATCATGGCATCCGTCGTCAGCAAAAGACCAGCAATACTTGCCGCATACTGGAGTGCGCTTCGCGTCACCTTGGCAGGATCGATGACACCTGCTGCAAGCAAATCTTCGAACTTGTCCGTGGCGGCATTGTAGCCAAAGCCATCTTTGCCTTCGCGAACTTTCTGGACGACGATGGATCCATCGACACCGGCATTTTCTGCGATCTGGCGCATCGGTTCTTCAAGGGCACGGCGAACAATGTCGACGCTGAACTGTTCATCATCATTCAGTTTAAGGCCTTCGAGTGCACGTTGTGCACGCACGAGTGCCACACCACCACCAGGAACGATGCCTTCCTCAATGGCTGCGCGCGTGGCGTTGAGGGCATCTTCGACGCGGGCCTTCTTTTCTTTCATCTCAACTTCGGTGGCTGCACCGACTTGGACGACTGCCACGCCACCCACGAGTTTCGCCAGTCTTTCCTGGAGTTTTTCGCGATCATAATCCGATTTGGTCTCTTCTATCTGAGCTCGAATCTGATTGACGCGCGACTGAATATCTTCGGTCTTGCCGCCACCATTGACGATGGTTGTATTGTCTTTGTCAATGCTGATGCGTTCGGCTTCGCCGAGATCATCGAGCGTCGCATCCTCAAGTTTCATACCGAGATCTGCTGTGATCAGTTTGCCACCGGTCAGCGCTGCGATATCTTCCATCATGGCTTTGCGGCGATCGCCGAAACCTGGGGCTTTGACGGCAACAACCTGCAATGAACCGCGCATTCTGTTCACGACAAGCGTTGCAAGCGCTTCATTCTCGACATCTTCTGCTATGATGAGCAGAGGACGGCTTGCACCGGCCACTTTCTCGAGGATCGGGAGCAATTCGACCATGCTCGAAATCTTTTTGTCATAAAGCAGAATTTTGGGCTTGTCGTACTCGACGGTCATGCGATCGCTGTTGGTTACAAAATAGGGCGAAAGGTAACCGCGATCGAACTGCATGCCTTCGACTACTTTGAGCTCGGTCTCAAGGCCTTTGGCTTCTTCGACTGTGATGACGCCATCTTTGCCTACTTCGGCCATTGCTTTGGCGATAATTTCACCCACTGTCCTATCGGCATTCGCAGAAATGGTGCCGACTTGCTCGATTTCCTGCTCACTCTGGGTCGGACGGGCCAGTTTTTTGAGTTCAGAAACGACGGCTTCGACGGATTTATCAATGCCGCGTTTGATGCTCATCGGGCTCTGTCCGGCAATGACAAATTTGACACCTTCACGGAAAATGGCCTGGGCAAGAACGGTGGCTGTCGTCGTGCCATCACCTGCAATATCGTTGGTCTTGGAGGCAACCTCGCGAACCATCTGGGCACCCATATTCTCAAATTTGTCGTCCAGTTCGACTTCTTTGGCTACGGTGACACCATCTTTCGTAATGAGGGGGGCACCAAACGATTTCTGAATGACGACATTGCGGCCTTTGGGGCCGAGGGTCACTTTGACCGCATCTGCAATCTGATTGACACCACGAAGGACTTTTTTCCGAGCCTGTTCATCAAAAATAATTTCTTTTGCTGACATCGTTCAATCTCCAAATTATTCCAAAATACCAAGGATATCGCTCTCTTTCAGAATCATGTGCTCCGTTCCGTCTACCTTGATCTCTGTGCCGGCATATTTGCCAAACAGAACGCGATCACCCTCTTTGACCTCGGGCTTGACTCTCGAACCATCTTCGAGACGTTTCCCTTCTCCCACCGCGATTACAATACCCTCAAGCGGTTTTTCCTTTGCTGTGTCGGGAATGATGATGCCACCAGCACTGCGCGTTTCACTTTCTACGCGTTTGACTAAAACACGATCCTGCAATGGACGAACTTTCATATCTAACTCCTTTGCTCTTGATTTTTTGCAGGGCGTATAAATATGCCCCGCACAACGGGCACGTCACATTAGACACAACTTTTTAAAGTCAACCCGTCTTTGCTTATTTTTTGTTTTTTGAAATATATTGCATGAGATGATAATTAATAAATAGTGGCGTGCCGTATTCGGAGAATAGGCACGCCAAAAGCGTGCTTATTGGCCGCAGGCCAATTGCACGCGTCCAAAAGGAATCAGATTATGAAAAAAAATACCTCATTCGTTTTATTTGCAATTCTCGCTTTTTTATGCGCACTCTCTGCATGTAAGAAAAATTCAGACCCCCAGGCAGAACAAAAACCGGTCTTCCACGAAGCGCCGCTCCCCGGGTCTCCCGATGAAGTCGTTCTCGCTACGGATAAGGTCAAACTGACCATGCGCGATTACGATCGCTGCATCGATGTTCACCGCCTTAAAGGACATATCCTTACCCAACGTGCACTCGCAAATCCAAGATTCCAGCGCGATGAAGTGCAGTTGTGCCTGCAGGCTGCTTATCTCAAAAAATATCTCAAAGACAACCATGTAGAGATACTCCCGGTTGAACGGCAGGTCGAGATCCAGCGTGCCATGGAACATGCTGGCGCGCAGAGCGAAGCTGCCCTCGCTGAAAAACTCGGCGTCTCTGTCGAAGCACTTGCGGAAATCGTCGACGAGGCGGTCATTCCGGCTGTGATGCAGAGAGCATTGGCTACGCGTATGCCGAGAGAGGAAGCAATACACTATTTTAAGCGCGATGAACGCAAATACACTGTCGAAATTGCTGATTTCGACAATACGCCCACGGATGCGGATATTGAGGCCTTCACAAAAAAATCACAGGATAAAATGACATCGTATCTGTCGGGACATCCCGAGGTCATCATGACTCCTCCCAGGGCAGACCTTGCACGATTTGCCTATGCATTTGATGATGATCCCGATAACGAGCAGAGATCTTACCAGAATATCGAACAGCTCAGACAGTTTGCCATTGCCAATGGTGTCGAAAAAACCGTCGATTTCTGCCAGAAAGAAGCCAATCGCGGGTGTCAGGTACTCAATGACACAAAAAATCGCCTCATCTTGGATCGCAGCGATGAGACAGCGTGGGCATTTCGCATTCCGGTCGGCGGCGTCAGTGAAATCAAACGCGAAGATAATCACCATGAAATTCTCATTCTGCTCGACATTCGTGCACCCGAGGCGATGGATGTACGCGATCCGGCAAATATGAAATTGGTCGCAGCCAATGTGATTAAACAGTCCGAACCGGCAGCTCATCTGATTGAGGCCATCAAGCCTGCACTCGAAGTGGACGATCCCGATTTTAAAACGATTACCGAAACCAATGGCGGCCATTTTCAGCGCTATGAAAATGTTTCCTTTTTCGACTTGTCCAGCCACAAAAATTTGCGCGCGGCTCAGGAACTCCTCAAAATACTGGCGGAGGTCAGACCTGAACAAAAGGACCTGTTCTCAAATCCCATTGTTTACAATAATCACATGTATATCTTCAGGGTTGCGGATCTGACCGATCCTACCGAAGAGGACCTGAAGAATAATCTCAACCAGTGGAAGGCAAAAAAAGCGATCGATCCGAGTCGCGAGTTCGTCGTCGACTGGCTTAATCGCAACATGCCCTCCATGACCTCACTCAATATCAAGCCCATTCAAGCAAAATACGGCATTTTACAGCCCAATGGAACAATTCGGTAATCATGCACAATAAGCTCTTTTTCATTAGTTTGATGACCATGTGTTTGGCGGGGTCGACCGCATACGCTCAAAATGCCGCTTCATGGCAGCTTGAACCAGGGCGGATCATTGGGGGAAGCAGCGCCGAATCCGGGGCACGCCTCATGGATCCCGTCATCCTCGATTTTAATCAGGATGGGATCGATGATCTCATCTTTGGAGCCCCAGGTACGAGCCCGAATGAAACCTCCGGGGCTGGCAGCGTGTATGTCATTCTCGGCAAAAAGAACCTGGATTTGCGTGGAAAAATTGATACCACACAGTGGACTTCATTCGACTATCGGTTCGACGGTCACACGCCAAACGGAAGGCTCGGAATCCAGCTATACAGTGGCGATTTTAACGGTGATGGCAGCAAGGATTTGGCCATTGCAGAACCCGGCGGCATGGGGACGCTCTATATCCTGTACAGCGGAAAACAGCGTACCCCCGGAACGTACGACATTGCCCAGAAAGGTGCGGCAGACGTCTCTTTCGGCATGACGGAACAAGGCTCCAGTCTGGGACTGTCCGGATGCATCGGCGATTTCAATCGCGACGGAATTGACGATATCGCCATGGCTTCACTCTCTCACAATGCCACGCTGGGAACCAACCTCAGTCTCGTTACGATCCTTGCGATGCGCCGCGAATGGGATAAATCTGCCTACGATTTGGGCAGTAAGATTTATGGGAAAACGGTCATCTCACGTCCAGTAGCGAGTACGACGCGCGTGCTCCATAATTGTACCGTGGGCGATTTTAATGATGATAATGTGCCTGACATCGCCCTGGGAATGCCGCTCGATAGCTATCAAAAACAGCGCGCAGCCGGAAGTGTCACGATAATTTATCATCCTTATAAATACAATGGAACAACCATCGATATCGCATCCATCGATGAAAAATATGGCATCCGGATCAGTGGCAATCAGGCAAATGCTCAATTTGGCTATGCACTCGCTGCCGGCGATTTTACAGGGGATGGCAAGGACGATTTAGCCATATCTGCACCCAATCGCCTCATTAAAGGCCCCGATTCCGAAGGTGCTGTCTATGTTTACGATTCGAATCACATGCCCGCTCATTCGGGTGAACAGCCCGACACTTACCAAATCAACGGCAAGGGCGGACAATTCGGATATCGACTTTACAATTCGGATACCAATGGGGATAGACGTCCCGATCTCGTCATCGCTGCACCTTTCGCAGGAGTAGGGCAGGCCGGTTCATTATCTGCCTATCTTGGCGGCCCGTTTTTCGTCGAAAATCTCGAAAACAAAAAAAATCCCGATATTGAACTCAGAGGCGCTGAACACATGAGTTTTGGCGTCGGGGTTGCCTTCGGGGATTTAAATGGCGACGGCAAAGTGGATTTGGCTGCGCGTTCTGCCGAAGATCCTGCACATCGACCCATGACGGGTGCCTACGAAATTGTCGGCGATTTTCAGTCTCTGCCGGCTTCTTCTGAACTCACCGACAATTTCCTCACCGTCCTCGGGCCAAGCAAAGGCGGTGGGCTGCAGATGAGTTCCCGTAAAATTCATTATCAGGGCAAAAACTATCTCGGATGGTTGTCACCTCAGGGAATGGGGAACCGAAGCGTCATTTGTCTCGTCGAGTCCACAAGAACGCTCGTCTCTGATATCTCTGTCACGGCTTCGGAAAGCTGCGATGTTCAGATTGTAGGGCCGGAAAATGCGACGATCATTGACTTTTCTGTTACCGATTCTGCCACGCTAAAACCACTATTGACCATTGCTGTCTCGGGAATGCCCGCCAATCATCAAAAAGCACAGGGATTTGTTGCCGTCATTCCGCTTCCCGATGCAATTACACAACCCCTCGTCTTAAATCTTACCGAGAATACGCTCAAAACCGATGCCGTCACTTTTGTCCTGAGCGACGAACCCGCTGCGATGCTCGGACAAAAAATTGAATGGCTGGATCTCGATAAGGATGGTTATCTGGATCTCATCATAGGTGCACCAAAGCGAGTGATCGACAACGACGTAAGCGGAAGTATCTTCATCGTTAAGGGAAATACCGAACTCCAAATGGGATTTCATGAACTCACTGCCAAAGATGTCATTCAGTACGAAGGATTTTCGAACGAAGAATTCGGCAGTCAATGGCAGGTTCTCGATTTTAACAAAGATGGTCAGCTCGATCTCCTGGCAAGAGCCGCTCATACCCCGGATGCCTTTGGGGATGAATATGCCACGGTCTATGCCATTTATGGTGCTGGGCACCGCCTGCCCAAAACGTACAGCGTTCGTTCCCCGGAACTCGGCAGCATGCGGATCATCGCCCCTCAGGCGCGCGCAGGACTCGAAATCATCCAACAGAATGTCGATCTCAACGAAGATGGATACGATGATCTAGTGCTATTTTCTCCGGATTATCGTGCCGGTCTGCAAAAAAAAGGCATCCTCTATGTGGTTCCTACCAACGATAATCACAAAAGCGGTGATTTGCTTTTGACGCAGGAATCGCACATCGCGTTTTCATACACATCGACGAGAAATGAAAAAATAACGGATGCACGGTTTATCCGCAATAACGGGAAACTCGTCTTTATCGTGGCCTCGGCAGATCTTTCGACTGGAACGGCAAGCTCTTTGAGCGCTTTTGTCGACGAAGACGGCATCTTTAAAGGCGATTATACCTCTGCCAATCTCAAACGCGTCTTGTCCGAAGCCAAATTGCCCAAACCTGTCAAATTCCTTCTCATGCAGGATGAACAAAAAAAACAGGACGAAATTTGGATGCTTTTCCCATCCGACGGTGTCACACAGTCTGGACAAGGCATTGCCCAGAAAGTCAAACCGTGGTAAAACTTCCCCGGAAATTTGATTTTTTTCCCGGATCGCATATTCTCTAACGCGTCGCAAGTTCGCGATCCATATTTGCACGGAGAGTTCTCGTGAAGGAAACAAAAACTAAAAAAATTACCCGAACGACGACAGAGGTGGCTCCTGCCAAAAAAACGGACGCTGCCCCTTACGATCTGCTCGAACCTGTAGAAGAAAAAGTCATTCGCATGCACTATGGGCTGTCCGAGAGCGATGAAAAAACGCTCGAATATGCCGTCGGTGCCAGCGAAGACTCCCGCAGACGAGTTTCTTTAATCGAAGCCGTCAACATTGCCGAACTTGATGCTGAAGTACCTGTCGTCGAAGGCGCGGATCGTCAGGTTTTACGCGAGTATGTCAAAGGATTGGATCTGGATATTTAATATCCTTTTAAATACATGGAGAGGTATGTCTTTAAATTGGACATGCTGCGGTATTGTTTTGTCTCGGGATGTCCGATATTTGGACATCCTTTTTTTGTTTTTTGCGCCGCTATCCCTGCGGGATACGCTGCGCTGCTCGCCTTGAGACGTGCTGAACGCACGTCTCTACGGCTCGCCATTTCTCACAAAAACTCTCTCTCCAATGTTCACATTACGACAAATTACATGCGCCGGTTTCTTCGGCGTTTATTCGGGATGCATACCGCTCACGGTGAACCTGGCAAGGCTGCCTTACTGGCGCGGTGCTCTGATCGGCGTGGCATTTGGTGCATTGACGCATGTGATGGTCACGCTCATCGATATCATGATTGCGGTTTACGCCGGCCAAATCCTGGGAGATCCCATTCTCAGGCAGGCTTCTACAAGGGCCGCCATTCTGATGGGCGTTCTGGTCATACAGGTCCTTTCGGCCATTGGGTGCCGCATCATGGGAGGTTACTTCCTTTCGCCGCCCAAAAAACAAGATCCCTTTGAACGACAAAAATTGTACGAAAATCTCAAAACTCGGGATACCGGGAAAAAATCTGTACTTCACGATGTCGTGCTCAGACTGGAACAAAAAACAGCTTTAAAGGACATTCGGTTCTCGAATCTTTGGATAGTGTTTTTTTCGATTCTGTCGGTTTTGGCGACTTACCTTTGGATTTATACCTTGACGATGACATGCCTCGAATCGCTTTTTTATGGCATTCCGATGGATGGTAGCTGGTATGCCGATTTGACGCTTCGATGTTTGCTGCCGCTCATCATTCTCGTTCTTGTGCATTTGTCTGTTCTGGGATTTCTGGGTACCCGCGGAATTGAACAGCATCCTTCGTAAAATGAGCGCGCGTATGATAATAGCGCGCGAAAAAAAGGCCGTATTGCCGCAGGCAATAGGCCGAAATGCGAGCCGTGCTGCCGATGGCAGCAGGCGAGTGCTGCTTGGTGACAAAACCTACATGCCACCCCCATCGATCGTTGACAAAAAAGTTCAATTCATTATAAGCACACTGATTTCTGTGCTGAGTATGCATGGAGCAGTTTTGCAATATGGATGGATAGAAAAACAGCCAAACAAAAGATGACAATCAAAAATGTGCAGGTGATGGATGTCTTTGCAGTTTTTGAAAAAAGCAAAACAGGGAACACAAATTTTAGGCAATAGTACACGATGGATACGAATGAATTTTTAAACCGGGATATCACAGAGGATTATCAGGTATTTCAGCAACATGGCGATGGCGGCTGTTCCATCGTTTACGATGCCTACCGACTTTCAGATAATAAGCATGTAGCCATCAAGGTTTTATACCTGCCGGAATCGCTCGACCCCGAAGAAGCCGAACTCACAAAACAACGTTTCTGTGTGGAAGCCTTAATTATGCGTACACTGCACGATGAACACATCGTCGAGTGCGTCGATTATGGGGCTTATGACGGTTCTCCATGTATTATTCTCGAATTCATCGAAGGTAAGCAGCTCGATGATTATTTGCGCGAATTTGGCGGCGTGCCGTTTGAATACGCATGCAACATCATTCGTCAGCTCCTGTTGGCCCTTAAAGCTGCTCACAGCAAAGGAATTATCCATCGCGACGTCAAGCCTGCCAATATCATGATTATCGAAAACGGCAATAAACCGATTGTCCGTCTCTTCGATTTTGGCATTTCCACCATGACAGAGGGTCCGGCCAGCAATATGGTTCGTACGCACAACGGCGTCATCCGCGGTACACCTTCCTATATGGCTCCCGAGCTTTTCTCGGGCGATACGCGTGCAACGGTCGAAAGCGATCTCTATGCCGTCGGCCTCATCCTGTTTGAATGTCTGACAGGGCAGGTGACCGTGGCCGGCGTGACGGTCATGGAAATCGCATTCAAACAGGCACACGAGGATCTCATCATCCCATCCTTCATCCCCAAATGCCTTGCCGATGTCATCCTCAAGTGCTGCAGTAAGGATCCGGCCGACCGCTACCATTCTGCCGAGGAGATGATCGAAGCCATCGACAAAGCGCTCCCCGAAGCCATTGCTGAACGCGATTCCAATGCAGATGAATTACTTGGAGATATCCCAAACAGCGCAGGCAAGAAAAAATCAAAATTGCCGTTGTTCATCGCGCTGATTGCTGCGCTCGTTATCATCTCTGTATGTCTGGGGATAATCCTCGGAAGACAGCAGCCGAATCCACCTGAAGAACCTGCGAATGCAGTTGCCCCCGCTCCTGCTCCTGCTCCTGCTCCGGCCCCGGCGCCAGCTCCGGCTGCACAGCCTGATGCCCCCGCGGTTGCCGATGCACCTGCGGTTGCCGCGCCTGTCGTCGAAGAACCTGTAGCACCCGCACCGGCTGCCGAACCACCCGCTGCAATTGCTGCACCTCAGCCCGAGGCCAATCCTGCTGCTGTTCCTGAACAGCCAAATGCAATCCCAGAAAATGCGCCTGACGCAGAGGCGGATGTCAATCCTGCAGCAGCAGTGGGCGAGCCTGAACCCGAAACGGTTGAACAACCCGCCGTTGAAAAACCTGCTCCTGCACCAAAAGCCACGCCCAAACCCTCTAAGTCCTCTAAAAAATCGGACTCCAAAGACGCTGACGAACCAAAAACTCCGCCACCTGCCGCCAAGACCGATAATAAGAATAGCGCAAACAAGAAAAAGGATACGACGGTCATTCCATCCAATCTTTTCTAAGGTTCTGATTCCGAAGAAATTGTTAAAAAAGGCTGTGCTCAAGGCATGGCCTTTTTCATTTTCCGAATTGCACATTGCTAATTATCTAAAGTGAGCATCGTTAGATGCGAACAAATCCGTTTGTAAAAACAAATAATCACCAACGATTACTTTCTCACCGCCCCCGGCAATTACCTCAAAGATTGTATTCCGCATTCCGCATTCCGCATTCCGCATTCAAAAAGTGAGCATCGTTAGATGCGAACAAATCCGTTTGTAAAAAAGTTGGCTTCCTCACCCAATGATCCTGAACAGCTTCGTGCCGAAAAACATCATCGGATGACGACGGCCCCCATTCGTCCGCTCATCCTGTCGATGGCTGTACCCACGATCATTTCGATGACCATTACATCGGTCTACAATTTTGCAGACACATGGTTCATCAGTCATATCGGCGAAGGATCGACGCGCGCCGTCGCTGCCGTCGGGGTCATCTTTTCCTATATGGCCATCATTCATGCCACAGGATTTTTCTTTGGCCACGGCAGCGGGAATTTCATTTCTCGTGCCCTCGGACGACAGGAAGTCAATAAAGCATCCCAAATGGCTGCCACGGGGGTGGTGTCTTCATTTCTCTTTGGTGTTGTCATAGCCCTCATTGGCATATTTGCCCCTCATCCGCTTTTGACGCTGCTCGGAACGAGCCCCGAAATCTATCGCGAAACTTACGACTATTTCTTTTATATCTGCCTCGCAACGCCTTTTATGACGACATCGCTTGTCTTCAATAATCAACTGCGATTACAGGGCAACGCCCATCGCGGAATGATCGGAATTGCCATCGGTGCGATTCTCAACATTGTTCTCGATCCCATCTTTATTTTTTCGCTCAATATGGGCATTTCGGGCGCATCTCTGGCAACTGCAATTTCGCAGACCATCGGTTTTTTCGTGCTCTTAATGATGACGCACAGCGGGGACAGTATCGCCCCAAAACTGAAAAACTTCCGACCCACACTCACCAATTACCGCGAAATACTTGCGGGCGGTCTGCCCTCGCTGGCACGCCAGAGCCTCAATGCGATTGCCGCCATCGTCATCAATCGCTATGCACTCGATTATGGTGCACAGGCACTCGCCGGCGTCTCCATCGTCTCTCGAATTATGGCACTTCTCTTTTGCATCGTCGTCGGCATCGGACAAGGATTTCAGCCGGTATGTGGGTTTAATTATGGGGCACACCGATTCGACCGCGTCGAAAAGGCTTATTTCGAAACAATCAAAATCAATACGGTTGTCGTCATCTTCTTTTTTATTCTATTGAATGCACTGGCCTCACAGCTCGTGGGACTGTTCGGTTCTTCGGCAGAAACGGCCGATATTGCCATACGCGCTTTACATTATCAGACTTCATCCGTGCCTTTTCTTGGATTCATCGTCGCCACCGAAATGATGCTCCAAAATACACGCCAAACCATCAAAGCCTCTGTACTTGCGGTCATGCGGCGCGGACTGGCCTACGCCCCCTGCATCATCGTACTCAATGCCATGTTCGAACTCGATGGTATTCTCTGGTCCAAGCCGGCCGCAGATTTCATTGCACTTTTGTTCGCTGTGCCTTTCTCTATTTTAATGGTACGCAAACTCAGACGAATGATGCAGGATGTCAGTCAGGCATGACGCATATCCATCCACGAGCTGTGGATGGATGGAATGTCACTTCGTTATTTGGGAATAGCGTTGATATCTATGGGCAATCCGGGAAAGACCCTGAACTGCCGCCTATGAGTTGGATATAAGAGGCTGAAACATAACCATCGACGGGTGATGTAATATGATACCAGCCTATGCCATTGAGCGGGGAACCGATTTCATAATCCACAATGGTAACTTGTTGGCCAAGGGGTACGACTGATACTATAGAAAAACTGCTGCTTGGACCCATCCGCACATTGAGACCGGTATCAGCCTTTACAGATCCCATTGCTGGCAAAATATAGATGTCATTTTTATTAATGTAGCGTTTTTGGTTGCTCGCGACGACGGCATAAAAACTACCTGATTGACCATAGATTGGATAAATGCTGTATTGCTTTGCCGTGTTTGCCGATCCGCTTCCTGGATTGGTATAAAGCGTGGTGTTTTTATGGACGATGCCCTGTTGTGTGGAACCTACACAGGAATTGCCGCATTGTAAATAATTGTTGACGCAGGTAATGGTACATTTACCATTGGTACACGTGTTTGTGCCATGGATGACAGATGCGCATGCATTGCCGCACATTCCACAATTGTTTATATCCGATTTGGTGTTGATACACGCATTCGCACACTGGGTGTATCCCGCATTGCATGACCAGGCACAGCCCGAAGTGCTGCATGATGCGGTTGCATGCGAAACGGAAGTGCATGTTTGGCTCGTAACCCATTTGTTGTTTGTACATGTCTGGTAATTCAGGCCACTACAGCGTTTTGAACCCTCAGTGCAAACCAATGCCTCACATTTGCCATCCTTGGTTGCGACATAACCGGGATTACAGGTAAATGTACACTTTCCTGAACTACATGAATTAATGGCATTGGCAACATTGCATTTTTTTCCGCATCCACCACAGTTGTTGATATCTGTTTGGATATCGATGCAATTCCCCGAGCATTCGGTGAATCCCGAATTACATTTTCTGCCGCACTTGGCGTCCACACAAGTCGCGGATGAATTTGGAATACTGGTTGTACATGTCTGGGTCGTGACCCAATGATTACTATTGCATGTTTGTACATTCACGTCGCTGCATCGTTGGCTGCCTTCGGTACAAACCACAAGTTCACATCCTGTACCATCTTTGGTTTTGACATAACCGGCATTGCAGGTAAAAGTGCATTTGGCCGATTCACATATATTATTTGCATTGGCAACATTGCATTTCTTACCGCATTCACCACAATTCTCATTGTCCGTTTGAATATTGGTACATAAATTGGGGGGACAAAAAGTAAGTGTATCGTCGCATGCTGTATCGCATCCAGTATTGGGGTCGCATTGTGATCCTTCTGTACATATCTTCAATACCGACCATACGCCATCTTTGCAGATTTCAAAGGAATGATCATTGCAGCGTTTTTCACCCTCTGTACATGCATCGGTTTGCTGCGGCTCGCAATGACTGCCATCGGCAGACATGACATATCCGGCATGACATACAAATGTACAGACGCCCTCGTTACATATATTGTCGGCATTTTCGACGTTGCAGGCAGTAGTACAGTCACCGCAATGTTCGGTATCTGCCATAAGGTCAAAACAGCCATTTTCACAGCTGTCAAATCCCGTTTCACATTGGCAGCTCTCTGTTTCCGGGTTGCATACACTATGAATGGGGCAGATTTCACCCGAACTGCCGCATGGTTCTGTGATATCCGGTTCACAAACAATGCTGCCGTTTTCCTGTTCGACAGTATGATAGCCATCTGTGCATGCACTGGCAGCACATTGCCCCGAATGACATTGACCGTCGGCCCAGCCTTCCAGCTGGGTACAGTCGATTTTGCAAGCTCCGCAATGCTCAAGAGCTTTCTGGGTATCGACGCATTTATCTTCACATAAAGATTGATTTTGGGGGCAGACGCATGCGCCGTTGGTGCAGACCTGATCTGGCAGACATGGCCTGGCAATGCATTGGGCGTCAGAACCGCAATAGGTTTGGCTGGTTTTGGGATCGATGCATACACCATCGCAAAGAATCTCGTTGCTTTCGCATCCGTTATCCACCCGGTTGCACATGTTACCTGATTGGAGGGTGCCTGCCGGACAGTGCGTGCCGCAATAATGCCTTCCTGCGTCATCCTCTATGCAAAAGGAGGCTGCAGAGGGACAGTAGTGATCCCTGAGGTCATTGTCGTACAGATTGCATTCGCCAAAGTAACAAAGGGTGCCCGAATCGTCGATGACGTAGGTCGCGTTGCATTGGACCCCGCCATGTTCGTAAGCATCGTCACTGTCGCAGCCAAATAAAAATGCGCTCAAAGCGATACAGCTTAGAAAAAGAGATGTTCTGGTTTTCATGCGTTTGTCCTTATCGTAGGGGGATGTTTGCGCTTGCTTTAGGGGCAGGAGGGAAGGGATGAATCAGAACTGCCGCTAGTCATTGTGACGTAATACGAAGATATATAACCCTCGGCGGGATAAGAAATATAATACCAACCGCCACCTTCTGGGGGGGCGGTTCCACTTGAATAACCCTCTATTGTAACAGTTGTATCTTTGGCAATTGCTGTTGTTATTGAGTAGGATGTGCTTGGCCCTGTTCTAACGTTAACACCTGAAGTATTCCATGGATGTCCATAAGCAGGTAGAATATAAACAGTACTGGCAGGTACATAACCTTTTTGAGAACCGGTATAGACTGCGTAGTATCCGTTATACTTACCATAGATCCACTCGATATAATTATAGTCAAAGCCAATGTCAAGAGGGGTACTTGTTGATGGTGTGGCATATATGTTTGAGTAAGTATGGAAAATACCGGTAGATGTATAATAAATACAACTGTTATTACAATTCACATAATTATAATTGCACGTCCAGCTGCAGCCCGAAGTCGAGCATGACGCGGTCGCGTTATCAGGGGCTGAACAGGCTTGGGTGGTTACCCATTGGTTGCCGCTGCATGTCTGGTAATTCAAACGATCGCATTGTTTGGCACCTTCTGTACATACTTTGGGATCACAGCCTGTCTTGGTCGAATTCAATACATAGCCACTGTCGCATGTGATTGTGCAGCTGCCGTTGCTGCATGTGTTGGTGCCATGAGAAACTGCGTTACATGGTTTGTTGCAGCCGCCACAGTGGCTGCTGCTTGTTTTAATATTCACACAGGATCCGGTTGTACATTCTTTATAATCGGTATTGCATGACCAGCTGCAGCCTGAGCTGTTGCATGACGGTGTTCCGTTGGTTGGGGCAGTACAGGTCTGAGTGGTTACCCATTGGTTGCCGCTGCATGTCTGGTAGTTCAAACCATCGCATCGCTTGGCACCTTCTGTACATACTCTGGGATCACAGCCTGTTTTGGCCGAATTCATTACATAGCCATCCTTGCACGTAAATGTACATTTACTGTCTGCACAACTATTGTAGGCATTGTCAACGTTGCATCGGGTGTCGCAGCTTCCGCAGTGATTCTCATCCGATTTGAGATCGACACATTGTTCAGAACATTCTTTATAACCCGAATCACAGGTAATCTTACACTTCGAATCGGTACATTGGACAGATCCATGATCGGGTTTTACACATGGGGTGTTGCACGCACCGCAGTGGTTGTTGTCGGTCTTTAAATCGACGCATTTTTCTGAACAATTGAAATATTCGGCTTGACACTCAATACCACACCGGGAGCTGACGCATGTCGCAGTTCCATGCTCCGGGATGGGACAGGCTGTATCACAATCACCACAATGCTCTGGGGTGCTCGTTAAATCATAACAGGAACCCGAACAATTCTCGAAGCTTTCGTCGCATGCATAACCGCATGTCTGTGATTCGCACGTCGGATGGGCATGCACGACTTCGGTCGTACAGGCATTCTCACATGTTCCACAATGGTTTACATCGTTGATCTCATAACATACATTGTCGCATTCGATGTAATCGCCTTTGCACTCATAGACACACTGGCCACTGACACATTGCCCCGTTGCGTTATCGCGCGCGCAGACAATGCCGCATCCGCCACAGTTCTGGGCGTCTATTTGTATATCGTAGCAAAGGCCGTCGTCACATTCATATAAACCGCCGTCACATGCACATGCCCCGATTTCGGTATCACAATAATGCCCGATGGCACACTGCCTGTTCACATCACCACAGTTTTCATCTGTGTTCTCCATGCAGCGATTAAATGAAGGATCCTCTTCGTCTTTCAATAGAAAAAATCCGGGCTGGCACGCTTCGACAATACATACCGCATGAAGACATTGCCCCTCCTGCCAGCCGGAAATATCGGTGGTACAATTGATGGCAAACTCACCGCAGGCTTCGGTTGAGTCTTCCACACACACACCGATGCCATCTTCATTCTCTTCTACGTGATAACCTTCCTGGCACACCTGGGCAACGCACTTCCCTTCGCTGCATATACCATTGAGCCAGCCTTCGGCTTCGGAACAGGCGTGATGGCATTCACCGCAATGCTCCAGATCCGTTGCGTGATCTTTGCATTCCCCCTCACACTCATCTGCATGATCCTTGCAGTCACACTCGCTATCAATGCAGACTTGATCTGAACGACATTCATGGGGTTCGCATCTGTCGTCCGAACCACAGTAGCTCACGTTGCTCGTCGGATCGAAACAAATGCCGTCGCAAAGTATTTCATTGCTGCTCTTACAGCCGGATTCGACGCAATCATCATCCGAGCAAACCCAGCCTGCTACCATCGTACAATCTTTGCAATTCGGGCCGCAGCATTGTCTTAGGCTTTTGCACGCATTGTCGACAGGCTGGTAGGCACCATGGCAGTCAATGAGCTTGCAGTTGCCTTCTTCGCACGTCCCATTGCGCCACCCTTCCTTTTGCAGGCAGTTATTGTCATGGGCACCACAGTTCTCTGTACTGTCCACTTCACATATTGCATATTCGAGATCTTCCGGCCGATAGATATGGTACCCTTTTTCACATACATTACCGCAGTAAAACTTGCCATTCGGGTCCTGAATGCAGTCAAACTCCGTGGGACAATGACCCGCGTTCATGTATGAATCGTATTCATCGCATGTCGTATGGATACAATAATTTCCATTGTCGAGAATGTATGAAACATCCTGGCATGCAACGCCAAACTCAATCTCATCAATGCTCTCAAGAATACAGCCATGGCAGGCGCATATCACCATAAAAAGTGATATAATAATATATTTCATTCGATTCATTCGGCTGTCTCCTTCCTATGTTGCCTGCTTAATACAACGTGAAATGAGATGTTTAAATGATTTAATCAGAGGCGGCTTGTTCTTCTGAAATACAAAAGGCATGGCCTTCGGGGACACATACCCCCTGGCATGCCTTTAATCCTTCACCGCATGATGCCTGGCAATTGTAGTTCTCTGTCAGAGATTCGCCGGGACATACCTGGTCGGGATTGCAAATGGCACAAAAGAGCCCGCAGCAGTCGTGAATGGGTTTACAAATCCCAGAACCGCTGGGGCGTGTACCAGGTTTGCATTCGGTCGCACGACACAGGATTTCCGAAGAATTTGTCGATTGTCCGCATGTGCCGGCGACCCAGTTCGGGTCTTCATCCGCACAGCGCGTCCCTTTGACACCGCAATTGTCTATGGAATTGTTGGTGACACAGGTGTGGGGCGCATCTTTCGACTTGATCGCTGTCGTTCCGGGAGGGCAAAAGGAGGCACAGAAGGACATTTCAATAGGCTGCAGTAAACCTTGTATGCAGAAAGGTTTTTCGATCGGGCAGAGATCCTTGGATATCCATTCGTCATATTCGGGGCAGTGTGAGCGAAGACATTGGGATGGCTCATCATTCTGAGACTCATCTTCCAATACATACGCGATTTTTTCGCACGATTCGCCGTATTCTGGCATTTCATCCAACACGCATCCGCTCAGAAAAAATGCGATCCCTGCGATCCAAATTGATGCTTTCTTCCACATTATGACACCTCACCCGCGCGCCCACAATCGGGCCGTGTCATTATAATGATGAGAGGCGCGATTGTCATGGAATTATGACGCATGAACTGCTTTATGGGTATCCAATCTTTTGGCCTTTGGCCAACGCGATTGGCGTTTCGGCGCTTTCCCTTCGGGATACGCGCCTGGGCACTCGCCTATTGCGCCACGGATCATTTGGACTTGGAGATTAAAAATGTTAGCGCAATACGGCGAGTGCTCTTGATGATAGTTGTCCGCCAAATGACAATGATTAATTACAGTCGGGTAGATAAACTGTAGCACCTCCAAATAAATCAATATAATCAGAATGTGCATATCCCGTTGAACAGTTTTCTGGAGAATAACAATTCACTTTATACCAGCCGCTAGGGTCATAATCCAAGACCGTTAATTGTTTATTGTGTGTTGCAGTATAATCTTTTATATCACAGCTTGTACTTGCACAACTCCTTATCATTACACCTTTGCTGGCAGTAACAGTCCCATACGCAGGCAGAATATAAACATCACGTGTAGATATATATAATTTGGAATTGCCATCGCTGATGACATAATATCCACCATTTATGCCATAAAGACCGATAATTGTATTCTTACTATAATATTTTGCAGAGCCTACCCCTGGGCTTGTATAAACTTGTGCTTCTTGATTTACAATTCCATTAACTTTCGCACCGATACAGCTGCTTCCACAATTAACCTGCCCCCTGGGACATCCGCATTGTCCATTCTGGCATCCGGTACTGCATACTTTGCCGCATCCGCCGCAATTATAATTATCATTATTAGTATCTACACATGCATTATTGCATGGGGTATAGCCTGGATTACAATCAATCGTGCATCCAGATGCATACTCCGCGTTGCAATAGGATGTCCCGTTTGCCGGGTCTGTACACGTTTGCGTCGTGACCCAGTTGTTGTCCTGACAGGTCTGGTAATTCTTGCCGCTGCATTGGTGCGTGCCTTCGTCACACAGCTTGTATTCACATCCTCCGTTCTTTTTGACGTAATTACCGTTGCATTCAAAATCGCACCCCGAAGGTGTGCATTTCGGATAGCCATTGGGTATCGTCGGACATACATTTCCGCAGGAATGACAATGATTGATGTCATTATTGAGATTATAACACGTGCCACTGCAATCCTTATAATCGAGATTACATTCATCCGTGCAGTAAGGTGAACTGTCTCCCATACAGATCGCAGAGGCATTGAGTTTGCTGGTCGTACAGACTTGTTCTTCTATCCATTGATTCGATTCACATTTTAATATTCTGTTGATATCGCACTTCTTGTCGCCGTGGTTGCAGACAAATGGCTCACATCCCGTCCCGTCTTGTGTTTCGACAAAGCCTGGGTTACAGGTAAAGTAACATTTGCCGCCGCTGCAGCTGTTCTGGGCGTTCATTACGTTACAGGCATGCCCGCAGCTGCCGCAATGTGCATCTGATATTTGTGTATCCACGCAGGAATCATTGCATTCAATCAAACCATTGTCACACAGACAGCCGCCATTTTCTAGATCGCATGTATGCCCGGTCTGGCACTTTTTGCCTAAGGCGCCGCAATTGTCGTCGGTATTCTTCAAGCATGCATTATCATGGAGGAAAAATGTCTTGGCGCATTCTGTTAAGACACAACTCGTCTTATCGCAGTAACCATCTGCCCATCCCGGTATCTGGGTGCAGTCATTGTCCGGGCTCCCGCAGGCTTTGGGCGAATCCGATTCACATACGATTGAACCATCTCCTTTATGGACGATATGGGTGCCTGTGGAACATTCACTGGCCTTGCACTTGCCTTCCTTACAATCGCCGGACATCCAGCCTGGCATCTGTTCACAGTTATTTTCACAGCTGCCGCAGTGCTGAATATTGGCTGTAATATCCATACAACTGTCTTCACAATAGTCTTCACCTGCTTTGCATTCGCATTTGGAATTGACGCAGCTCTGACCATAACCACACTTACGGTCTGTTTCGCAGTTGGCCGTGGCGCCGCAATAGGTCTTGCTGGTCGTGGGATCGAGGCATGTACCGCCGCAGCGAATCTGCCCCTCCGGACACGCATCCACACAGTTATCGGCGTAACAGGCAAGGTTTCCGCCGCGCTTGCAGTTTTTGCAGTCTGTGCCGCAACATTCGTTTAATGTAACACACAGTTCTCCCACCTTCTTGTACGTATCATCACAATCAATGAGTTTACATTGATTGTCTTTCGTGCATTCCGCCGAGGACCAGCCTGCATGTTTGGGGTCCTTATAACAATTGTTGTCATGTTCTCCGCAGTGCAGGGGGGAATTCTTTTCACAGGTCGTGATTGGATTGCCTTCTTCGTTCTCATAAGAATAGATGTGATAGCCGATATCACAATCATTTGTACAATAATTGTCTCCGCCTTTCTGAAGACATACAGGATATTCCTTGGGACATCTGTTTTTATTAAAATAAATGTCATAATCTGAACAGTCCTCACGATAACAGGCATCCCCGTCAATCAATATATAGGCAGACTCACAATAGGAACCATATTCGATGATGTCGATATCCTCAAGCACGCAGCCATAACTTGCTGCTATCACTAACAATAATATCCAGACAAATAATGAATTATATATTATAGAATGTTTAGAATGCATAACAAAACCTCTCAAACGTGTTTGTTACTTTTTACAGGTACTTCCGGAATCAATGCACAGGCCATTACATACCTTATAACCCCCGGGACAGCTTTTGATACATTTGGCATCATTTAAATTTTTGGAACTGCATATCACATGTTTATATAAAGGATCGGAGGTCGCATTCTGGTAATTTGTACAATTGGAACATAAAAGACCGCAGCATTCTGAATAACGTACACACCGGGGTGGGGTTACGCCGTCATTATAGTCGTCAAAACGATAGGATGGTTTGCATTCCTGAGCAACGCATGGGTGGAGATAGCCCGACTGGGTGTCACAGTAACCACTGACCCAGCCGGGGTTGTGTTCGGAATCATTGCTGCAATTCAGACGATGGCTGCCGCAATGCTCCACTGTGTCGGGTTCACATAAATGATCTGGCATGGGCAACCCCTGATCTGCCATTTCTTCCAGATCGGCATCGCTCAATAAGTGCGTGCTTCCTACGCAGGATGAAGCACAATAATTGCCCTCTTTATCTTCTATACAATAAGGATATTCAGCAGGACATTTGCCGATCGAAAAAAAACTATGATATTGATTGCAGCTGTCGCGCATGCATTTTTCTGTCTGCTGGTCATCCGCATCGATAAGAATGTAAGCCATGTCGGTACATGTCTCCCTTGTATCCAAAGGATCTTCCAGAATACATCCGGAAATAAAAAAGGGAACGATTCCCATGTACCAAATGCACGCTCTCATTCCTGTCATCTCGCTCCTCTGTCAGATGCCTTAAATCAGCTTCAATCATTATAATAGAAAAATGTCAGGTTGTCATGAAACATCACAAAATGATTGTTATTACGTTACTGTTTAGCCCCCATGTAAATTCAATTTTTCCGAATAGCCTGCACAGACGCGGCAAACGGCAATCGGCAATCGGCAATCGGCAAACTCATGCCTCATGCCTCATGCCTTGTTATTGTATTGACTTTGAAAAAAAACTCAGCGCCCCGGCTGAATCGTAACAAATGATTACCATACAGAATAAAACGGGCTACCCACAGGTGCGACGCTATGGTATTTTAATGCGGAAGGTTGAGAGTTCAACCCCACATTTTGTGAATCCTATCGTTCGGGGCTGTTGCTTTGGAAGAGCATCTTCAAGGTAAAATGAAGCGCATTGCAATTTGGGCGTTTGCCGTTCTGGCCGGAGCGCTTTTTCTGTATTTTTTGCTGTTTCGTTCTGACGTCGTTGGTGCGGGAATTTCAAAACTATTTGCGGTGCTCAGCCCAATCATTTATGGGTTTGTCATCGCCTATATTCTAAATCCCCCGATGCATGTCATCGAAAATCTCATTCTGAAGGCGTATGCCAAGCGAAAGAAAAAGCCCGGCAAGAAGGCATTAAAAGTCACCCGGCTTTCGAGTGCCATCCTGGCGTTGCTGTTCATGCTGCTCATCGTCTATGCCTTGTTCGCACTGCTGCTGCCTGAGCTCATTACAAGCATACAAAACATCATTGCCAATGTTCCCACCTATGCGTCCAATATCCAGAATTGGTATAACAATTTTGTTCAGGAACATGGGTTCAACGAATCGACCAAAGAATTCATGGCCAATATGCTGGTGACTGCACAGGACTGGATTTCCGGGCAATTTTCTCCGCAGTTCAACAGCTTGATCAGCAAAGTGACGAGCAGTGTCGTCGATATTCTGGTTTTCTTTAAAAATCTCCTGCTGGGGCTCATCGTCTCGGTCTATGTGATGGTTTCACAGGATTCGATCATTGCCCGATTCAGGCGCATCGTTTACGCCCTTTTTAATGTCGCCACATCCAACCAGATATTGAAAAACCTGCGTTTTATCGATGAAAAATTCGGCGGCTTTCTCATCGGGAAAATCATCGATTCGGCCATTATCGGCGTCATCTGCTATATCGGCGCAATGATCATGAACCTGCCATACGCACTGTTGATTTCGGTCGTCGTGGGTGTCACCAATATCATTCCGTTTTTTGGGCCTTTTATCGGTGCCATCCCTTCAGCCATCCTGATTTGGTGCGTGGCGCCCATCGATGCTTTGTATTTCGTCATCTTTGTGCTCGTTTTACAGCAGTTCGACGGCAATTTGCTCGGCCCCAAAATTCTGGGCAATTCCGTCGGTGTGTCGAGCTTTATGGTTCTCGTGGCCATCCTCATTGGCGGCGGTCTGTTTGGCTTCCTGGGCATGATCATCGGTGTGCCTCTGTGTGCCATTTTGATTTCGGTCATTCAGACGTACATTCTCAGGCGCATCGCCAATAAGGATCTGCCGGGAGATGTCGAAGCCTACCATCATCTCGACAGGATTGACCCCTGGAAGCGCAGTATCATCAAGCCCAATCCTGAACCAAAAAATACGAGCCTATACAGCAAGATCAGCCAAAAAAGTGCAGATATTGCCGATTTTGTCATCAAACTTGAAAATAATCCCTGGGACAAAACCGCCGAAGACGTCGAACGCGAACGCGTTCAGTTTAAGGCCGAATGGGATGCCGATCGCGAATATTGCAGCCATTATGCAAATCAAAATGACAATTACGACCTTCAAATAGGGGAATTCCCGCAAAAACAATCAGACAGTGATTCGAATCTTCCTTCAGACCCCGAAAAGCCCGTCGAAGAAATCACGGAGCAATGAGTCAATAGAGAGCGTTGTTCTGTTACGCCTCCTCCGTTTTAAACGATCTGATTATTACAAATTCGTGACTGCAAATTTTGCACGCCAATACAGGCTTTGCGAGCTGTATGTGCGTGCAAGACGTTTGACGAAACGTCGCTGCGCGCACATAGGCGAGCGATGGCGTGCGTATCGCAGATAGCACGCATCACAGCAAAAAAAATATATCAGAGTGGTTATCTAACAATTAAATCCTATCGAAATAATGTATATATTTTAGGTTTTCTGAATGAGGAGGTTCGCGTCAGCTTTATTCAAGGCCTTGCGCCTTATGATACGAACTCAACAGCCACGTACAACCATTCATTTATTATCAAGCTAATCTGCGCTCTGGACGAGGGTGATATCGATAAAGCAATGTCATCTAAACTACCATATCGGCTTGCATTGTTCCCTGCTTTTGGGGTATGAAGCTCTGGTTTTTGTGAACTCTGCAAAAGGATGGTAGAGTAGATGGATTTATTTAGTCAATTGCCCGATGACGCGCCGGTCACGAGCGATGAGTTAAGGAATGGCTCACTCGTCAAGCGATTGCGCGTTTTGCTTCATGCTTATCCGCTGTTTCAGCTGAGCCAGTCGGATTCGCGTCGCGATGAGGCGTTTCGTCACTATGATACGCTGACGATTGCGCTCAAGATCATGGATATCGTCGCGGAACGCATGGGGATGGAAGTCGAGGCAGACCGCGAATATATCGATTTTTCGCTGGCGCAGCTGCTCGATGGCATGGACCGTCGTGCGGGCCTTTTGCCCGATGTGGCGCGGCATGTTCAGATCGTCGACCGCGTTTTGGCGGCCATGCGCAATGACGGCGACGCGCGTCGTCCCTTCAAGCTGCCCTATACGGACATCGATGCGACGGGTGCAGTCAGTGAGCGTCAGCTCGAATTCCGTCTGATTCAGGATGCTTTTGGTCTGGATGGCTCGACGGTCATGCGATTGACCAACGAGGCCGTCAACCTCTACTTTAATGCGCTTGAACTCGATCTCGAGGACAGTCAGGCGGCGACCGAAGCCATCGTGCATTCGCAGATGTGCCGCGGTAAATTCGACGAAGCACGCCGAAATGCGCATTATGCGGTGCGCCAGTCTCGATTGTATTGTGACCGTTTGCGCAAGATGCTGCGCGATACACAGCGCGATATTTCGCGCGTCGATTGGGCCGAAAAAGCTCCCAAGCTGATTTCCGAGGCCATGAGCCATCTTGAGGCGCGTCTCGATGTCGAGCGCAATATTATATTGACGGCGAGTGAGCGTCTCGAATCGCTGACGCCTGGGACGCCCGAAAGTCTTGCGGTAGCGCGGGTTTTGGCGGCAATTCAGTATTGTGTCGAAACACATACGGTTTTGCAGCGCGAATTGATGACGGCGCGCGCGACGTTCCTCGACAGTCAGGCTCAGCAGGCCTTCGTTTCTGAGCAGAATTCGACGATGCCGGATCTCATGCGCGAAGTCGTCGAGCCGCTCATGTCGATGGGTGTCAATGATGTTCTCGAAGTCATTGACAAAACCTTGCCGCACCTGATGGCACCGAAAATTCCGACCCAGGTCTCGCTGTGCTTCTTGTTTGATGGACTATTGCGCCCGAAAAGACAGCAGCGGCGCGACTGGATCGATATCGAGCCTATCGAAGCACAGCAGGTTGCGATGGATTTGTCGCGCTATTCCGAAGAAGACCGCACTATCGTCGAGCATCTCCTGCGGAGTATCGTCAAACCGACGACGCTCAGCGACCTGCTCGCATACGCACGTGCTCAGCGTTTTACGAGGGCGCAGTGCGATATTATTGTTCTCCTCGTCATGCAGCATTACGATGTCGAAAGCACCGAAAAGCCCATGATTCACGTCGAAAAAGCCAACACGCTGCTCATCGATCCCGAGTATTACGGCGATGAGGTTTGGTTATCTCCCTTTGAATGATTTTTCACAAACGGATTTGTTCGCAGCTAACGCTGCTCACGTTTTTTGCTTTTCTTTTTTCACAAACGGATTTGTTCGCAGTTAACGCTGCTCACGATTAAATCGCGAAGGCCGTCAGGCCTGAGCAAATCCGTTTGTAAAAATATTCATAGGAACCATTGAATGTCCTTAGAACTAACCGATGTATTTCGCGCAGCCGCACTCCTGCAGTGGGGGCTTCAGCCGCGCGTTCGTCCCATTCAGAATGCTGAGTATCGCGAATTGATTCGTGAATATCTCAACCGGAGTGAATTTCGCGATGTCGTCGCCGAAATGAGCGATGGTCTTGGGCTTTACGTACTCAATGTCAGCGAGCATGGCATTGTGCTGAGTCCGCGCGAGGGCAGTGTTTTCTGGATGAAATCGTCCGAACTGCGTCCGAGCAATTCCTCGGCGGATGCGCGTCTTTTGGATGGCTTGGTCGAGATTACGATTGCAGCGACGGTGTTTCCGCGTGCACGCGACCTCGAGGATGACATCAACCGCCCGCGTCCGCCCGTCACGGTCGATGAAATCGACGATTCGTTGCGTGCGATTTGTGCGCGTCTCAAAGAGGAATTTGCCGAAGTCGACCCGAATATGGATGATATCCGCACGGGACTTTACGATGCCTGGCGCGTCTATGACAATACACTCGCTTCGCGCAAAACCGAAGATGGACGCGAATCCCGGTCTTCGACGCTGCGCATCATTCGATACAATCTCGAGCGCCTCAAGGAATTTGGCTGCTTTACCGAGACACGCTACGCCGGCAAAGAAGCCTGGCAGCCCACGCGGCGATACAATGTTCTCGTTCAGGAATTGGCCGCATCGCGCCTCTATGATGAGGTCATGCGCATCAAAAATGGCGGATCTGCGGACGATGCTACGCTGACCGATTTTCCTGCCATTCAGGAAGTGCCTGTCGAAGATTGGGGCCGCGAATTCCGCGATGAATCGGTCGAACTCGATTCGAACGGCGATGCCATTCCCAAACAGAAAGTGGATGCACCTGCAGATGACATCGACAATGATGATGATCTCCCGGATGTCGATTTCGGCGACGATGACCTCGATGATGCCGGTACCCTTCTGTCGGATGAGGACGACGAAACGATGGAGTAGCGCGTTTTTTAACAAACGGATTTGCTCAGGCCTAACGGCCTTCGCGAATGTATTTGACTTTTTAACAAACGGATTTGCTCAGGCCTAACGGCCTTCGCGAATGTATTTGACTTTTTAACAAACGAATTTGCTCAGGCCTAACGGCCTTCGCGCTATTTAATGTGAGCAACGTTAGTTGCGAACAAATCCGTTTGTAAAAAAAAAGAAATTAAACTCAGTGAGCAACGTTAGTTGCGAACAAATCTGTTTGTAAAAATATTCAAACCTCGATCACAAGATATTCTATAAAATGCCAAAACTCACACGATTAAGATTTGTCTCGATTGGTCACCCAAGTGCCCGCATGCAGGATTTGACGCTCAATTTGTCGGATCAATCCGGTATGCCTTCCGATTCGACGATTTGGCTGCGCAACGGCGGCGGTAAATCGTCGATTCTGAGCTTGTTTTTTGCGCTTCCGCGCCCGAATCGACGGGATTTTCTTGGGAATAAAGCCGATGCCAAACAACGCCGCCTCGAGGATTACATCCTGACCAATGACCGGAGTGTCGTAGCGGCAGAATGGACGCTCGATGTGCAGACCTTTGGTTTCGATGAAGATCCGACGTCGATTGCACGCTTTGTGACCGGCGTTTTCTATGAGTATGCAGGCGGAAACAAAGACAGCCTTCGACGTCTGTTTTTCTGTGCCCGCGTGAGTGATGCCGTCGAAGAAACACAAATACCGACGCTCCCTATCGATATGACGACTGCCGAAGGCAGCAAGGTTCGCAGGACGCTCATATCGTTCAGGCAGGCATGGAATGCACTGCGCGACGATCATCCCAGCCTGCAGTTCTATTGCACAGAAAATCAGACCGAATGGAGCGAAAAACTTCAGAGTGCGGGTATCGATCCTGGGTTGTTCGGCTATCAGCTCATCATGAACAGCCGCGAAGGTGGTGCAGATGAACTCTTCAGATTTAACAGCCCCGATGATTTCATCGATTTCCTATTGGAACTGACGGTTGAGCCGAATCGAACCGATGGCATTACCGAAAATCTCGAAACCTATCGCAAGCAGCTTCAGCGCCGAAAGCATGAATTCATCCCCGATTTGAACCTATCGACCGGACTCATCGAACGTTTGACTCCGCTCGTCGAACTCCATGAGCGACGCATCCGCACGATGAATGAAGCCGAAAGACTGACGGCTTTGAATGCGCAGATAAAAACCTCTATTGCTGCACATACTGCGGCATTCTCCGCACAGGAAGCCAATCTCAGCGATGAAATCAAGTCGTTGCGCGTCCAATGGAATGATGTTGAATCCCGCATGCTGCGCGACAAGGGGATTGCATTGGCACTGGCATTGCGCTTTGCCGAAGGTGAAGTCGAAAAAGCACGCAGAAATGTCGAAGAGATGACCGAACAGGTCGAACAGGCCAAAAAAGAGGAAACACTTTGGCGCGCTGCTTATCCCTATCGCGAATATATCATTGCTCAAAAAGATGCCGAATCCTTCCGTGAACGACTTTCTGGCAGCAATGAACAGCGCGAACCCCTCATCGATAAATTGTCCAAGGTAGCCGCAGATTATGTTGCAGCCATGCGCCATCAGGCCAATACCCTGCGAGCACAGCGCGATGAAATTCGAAATCAGGTCAACGAACGCGAACTCGAAAGCCAACAGCTCGATGTCGAAGCTGGTAAACTTGAACGCGAAGCCTATGCTTACGAATCCGAAGCAAACAGTTATCTTAAAAATCTCCAGGAACGCCAGGTCAAATTCGAAAGCCTCATAAAACTCGCCATTTTACAGGCAAATGAGACACCTTCTCAGGCACTGGCACGCACCGAAAATACGCTCAAAACGAGAAAATCCAAGCTGCGCAGCCTCGAACGAAGCCGCGAAGGCAACGAAGCACTCGAAGACGATTATTCGCGTCAAATTAACGAACTGCAAAAGAGTACAGCCAATAAACAGGCCGAAATCAAAGCGATTGAACGCGATTGGCAAAAAGCCTCTGAGATTCGCGATAAACTCGAATCGGATGCGCAGTTCCTCAGTATGCTCGAACTCGATCAGATCGACATCGATGATCTCAGTGATGATGCTGCATCTCTCTTGCAACGCCATGCATCCGAAATGCAGGAGGAAGCTGCCCGCTTGCGGACTGAAGGTGCCACACTGGAACGTGCTCGCGTACATATTCAGGAACATGGACTCATGCCTCCGTCGGTCGAAGTCGAGACTTTGCTTTCTTTTTTGGGACCCAAATCTTCGGCAAAATCCGGTTGGAGCTACATCAGCGAGAATGTACCGGAGCAGAATCGGGAACAAATTGTGCATGCATTCCCGGCAATTGCACAGGGAATTGTCGTTCCTTCAAGGGAATTTGACCGCACACGGCGATTGATCGAAGCAAATCCCGAAATCGTTCCACCGATTCCCATTGTATTGGCTACTCCCGAAATATTCGAGTCGATCCCCGAAGTTTCATCGACATTTCAATGTATTCTCGGGCCTAAAGATCATGCATGGTACGATCGGGGCGATGCTCAGAAAGCCCTTGCAAATCTCGAAAAACGCCTCGAATCTATCCATCTGGATATTGAAAAAGCTTTGCAAAATCAGGATGCATTCCTCAATGCATCTATGAAGTTCAAGACATTTCGTTCGCAGTATCCCCGGGGCTGGTTTGCCACTACAAAAGCAAAACTCGCTCAGTTGCGCGTACAATATGAGGATGAACTTGCCAGACTCGAAATGCAGAACGATGAGAAAAAGCGTCTCATCGAAAAAGGCAGAAGTGACGAGCGCGAAGTCAGCCGCATGAACAACGAAATTCTGGGTCTCGAATCGGCATGCGAAAAACTACGGGAATTTGTCAATGAACTCGATGATTCTGTTGAATTATGGCAGAAATCGGCCAACGATAAAATGGCACTAAGCCAGGAACGACGCGAAGAAGCCGAAGCCATTCGACAACAGGCCCGCGATATCCGTGACAAAGCACGTACACTGCTTCAGTCTGCCGAACCCATTGCGTCCCAGGCCAGTCTCCTCGATAATGAAATTTCACGCGTCAAATACGTTTCGGGAAATCCCGTAGCAAAACAGGGCTCCATCGAAGAACTCAAAGGCGAATACAGCCGTCTGCTCGATCAGGTCGAACGCGAATATACCAATAATGAGCTCGTTCGAAATCTCGAACAGGCCGAAAAACAAGCCAAAAAAGACAAAAATCAGGTCATGCAGCTCATTCGCGGCATTCTGACGCTCGATGAAGTCAAACAAGCATTCGAAAGCCTGACCAATCCCAACGAACTCGAGGCCAATGGCGAACGTGCTTCCGAAATGCTCACGGTCGTGACGGGCAAAAAAGAAAAAGCCATTGCATCATTGAGCAGTTGCGAATCTTTGCGTCAGCAGCGCTATAACGAGTGGCTTGGATGCGGCAAACCGGCTATTCCCGAGGGGGAAATACCATCCAAAGAGAATATCGAAAAGTATGAGCAATCTTCCCTGCAGGCGAATAATGAGCTCAAAAAGATCGATATTTCGATCCATGAAAAAGAACGCCTCATTTCGAATGCCAAACATGCGCGCGAAGCCCTTTCGAAAGATCTCGAAAGACTCAATTCGGTACAGAGAAGCCACGTCGCATACCTGGGATCACAGACAGAACTCGCACTCGATCCGACAATCGAACCAGCCGAAATTGGTGCAGCCATTTCGGAGCTCGAACAACGCCTCGAAAAGTTCCGAGAAGCACACGATAGCCTCGATTCTACAAGGCGAACCTGTATTTCTGCTATCCGAAAATGGGTCGATAGCGAGCAGTTTGCCAATCTGCAAAACCGCATCATTACACAGTTTAGGACGCTCGATCCCGAATCGCTCGAAAATGGTGCTGCTGAATTCCGGGAATCGCTCAATATCCGCATTCGCGAGTTGACGACGACACTCGAAGAACTTGAAAAACACAGGAATTTCCTTGCAAAATTCCTGCTCAATGCCGCGGATGACGGGCTTCGTCTTCTCAAACTTGCCGATTCTGCCAGCATCGTTCCCCGTGAAGTACCCGACATCGGCGGATCTCGCTTTTTGCGCATCACGACAAAAGAGCCGACCTCTCAGACGGATCGACTGGAGCTCATTCAGGAACTCGTCGATACCATCGTCGACGAAACGGTTTTGCCTACGGGAACCAAACTGCTGCAGCGTGCTGTGCGACAAATAGCAAGGCCGTTTACGGTACGCGTACTCAATCCCGATCCGGCATCGCCGCAAAAACTCATCGATATCACAGATACGGCGAGATTTTCGGGTGGCGAGCAGCTCACATGCGCAATCCTGCTCTATTGTACACTCGCCAATGTCCGTGCACGTACCCGCGGTATGAACCGCCAGCCTACGAGCGTGCTCATTCTCGACAACCCCATCGGACGTGCAAGCCGAACGGTGTTTATCAATATGCAGCGCCAGTTTGCAAGTGCCATGGGCATTCAGCTCATCTATACGACGGCTGTCAACGACCTCGAGGCACTCAGCATCATTCCCAATATCGTGCGTTTGCGCAATGAGCGCACCGACCTCAACCGCGGCCATCGCCTGCTCGAACACGATGTCGATATTTCGGGACGACTCGAAGCCATGCGCCTGGCCAGGACCGAGGAACGCATTATCGATGATGATGATGAAATGCATTCAGAGGATGAATCCGACAGTTCTGACGCCCCCGAAAATGAATAGCGAGCCGTAGAGACGTGTTGTGACACGTCTCAAGGTGAGCAAATGTAATAAAAAGCGCGGCGTATCCTGTTCGGGCGACCCAGTATGGTCGCCCGAAGGATAGCCGCGCCCGGCGAGCCGTAGAGACGTGTCGTGACACGTCTCAAGGCGAGCCAAATTTATTGAATGCCAACCGACACGATTTTGCTGATATCGAGGGATTCGAACACACCTGCACCGTCACATCCCGTCCAGGTTGCGCCGTCGTCTGTGCTGAAAGCAAAGAAAATTACCCAGTAGCCCTTTTCGGGTTTGACTTCTTCTGCGACGACATATTCATCGTTGTTTTCGACAGCATCGCCGTTGTATTCGCTGTTGTATTTCGCTTCGAACCAGTGAACGTCGTCAAGTGATTTGCTTGGGTCCGCTTCGACATAGCCTACGCGCGCCTTGATGCCCGTATGTGTGCCACTTTTACCAGTAATGCCAGGAACATAGACCTGTCCTTTTAATGGAAGCGGTGTGCCATAAGCATATTCATTTTCTGCTGGGGTATAATTTCGCGTGGGGTAAGTTACCTGGCACCATTCGACTTTGGCATTTCCGCCTTGCTGTCCCCCCTGTTCGCCGCCGCTCTGCGTGTTGCTGCCGCCGCAAGTCATCGTAAAGACATTGTTGCCATCCGCATCGGTGTTTGTGTTATTGGGATCGTTCTGCCATCCGTCATCCTGGCCTGTTTCGGTATTCTCCCAGCCATTGATGTGGAATTTGTAGGAATACTGCTTTCCTTCCTCGAGGCTCACCGTAATGGTGTGATTGCCTTTTCCGTCGGGAGTCATCTGATAATTGGGGTCAGACTTGTTCCAGTCGTTGAACGACCCGACGAGATTGACAGTAAATTCCTGTGCGCCGCCTGATGCTACACTTGTATATTCATTATAATAATTGAAGGTCATCGTGCAGCCGCTCTGTTCGCCGCCTTGCTGTCCACCCTGTTCACCGCCTTGCTGACCTCCCTGTTCACCGCCTTGCTGTCCTCCCTGTTCGCCGCCTTGCTGACCGTTATCTTTGACGGTTACCAGGGTTATTTTGGTGATATCGAGGCCTGTTGCAACCCCCTCTTTATCGCAGTAGGTCCATGTGGTGCCGTTGTCGGTGCTGTAGCGGTAATATACGACATAGCTGCCTGCCGCCGTTGAAGCGACGTTGTTTGACATGTATTCATCATGGTTGGGGACTTCTTCCTGTCTAGCAAAATTCTCGTTTCGGGTGGCATCCGACCAGACGACATCGGCGAGCGTTTTAGTGGGATCGGCCTGAACATAACCAAATTGTCCCATCAGGCCGGTATGGGTGCCTTCTTTGCCGGAAATGCCGGGTGCATAGACTTCCGAATAGGCTTCGAATGATTCTCCAACGTTGATTTCGGGTTTTGCATAAGAAACATTGCACCACTCGACACTGTTGTTGGAGGTCTGCTGTCCGCCCTGCTGTCCTCCCTGTTGTCCGCCTTGCTGACCTCCCTGTTGTCCGCCTTGCTGACCTCCCTGTTCACCGCCTTGCTGACCTCCCTGTTCACCGCCTTGCTGACCTCCCTGTTCACCGCCTTGCTGTCCGCCTTGTTGTCCGCCTTGCTGACCTCCCTGTTCACCGCCTTGCTGTCCGCCTTGTTGACCGCCTTGTTGTCCATCATTGATATCGATCGTCTCCCAGTGCGGTTTGTTCGAATCGCTCTCTGCGCACGAAATGACGAGAGCACTTGCAAGAATAAATGTCGAAACCCAATAAATACGATGCATATCTAATCTCCTAATCGTAGTCATGGCACTCAATTGCCATCTTGAAGCACATACACTTACTTCAATGGCATACAATTATAGCTAAATTGTTTGACATTTTCTCGCATTTTTCCGATTTTTTTGCCCGCAGGCTATGGCTTTGCCATACGCCTGCGCTCGCCGCTATCCCTGCGGGATACGCGGCTTTTATGATATTATGGTGCAGACAAAGGAAAATGAGATGGAATCGCCTTGTTCCGATACAGTGAAATGTACACAAGCAGAGACGCCAGTGCCTGCAGCCCCAAAAGATGCTGCGGAATCCAATACTTCAGACCAATTGGTCACGCCGCCAGCATTGGCGGATAAATATCGTCTGGTCAAATCGATTGGTCCTGGAACACAGGGCAAAGTCTTTCTGGCAGAAAAACTTGATGATCATACGGGTGTAGCCATCAAGCAGCTCCTGATTGATTCGGTCACGAATTGGAAAGCCTACGATCTGTTTCATCGTGAGGCGGAGGTTCTTGCATCCTTAAGAATTGACGGCGTGGCGCACTTTGTCGAAGCCATCGAATGTCTCGATGATAAGCAGCCCGCATCTTATATTGTTCAGGATTATATTTCGGGTCTGCCGCTCAGTGAAATGCTCAAAAATGGGCATCGGTTCAGTCTGGACAGGGTTTACGATATCGTTTTGCAATTGCTCAATATCCTGCAAAAATTGCATTCTCATGTTCCGCCTGTGATTCATCGTGATATCAAACCCTCGAATATCATTTTGCATCCATTGGGCGGAGATTTATATAAAGTGTTTCTCATTGATTTTGGGGCTGTGGCCAATCCCAAGGTGCAGAGCGGCGGATCGACGGTCGCCGGTACCTACGGTTATATGCCGCCCGAACAGCTCACGGGCAAGCCGCAGCCCGAAAGTGATATTTATTCTCTGGCAGCTGTCATGGTGCACATCATTACCGGAAAATCGCCCGCCACCATGCCGGCAAAGGATTTTCGCCTCATCTTCGAGCCCGATATGCAGAATATGCCGCCTGCACTCGTCTCGACTTTGCGCCAGATGCTCGATCCAGATCTGGCCAAACGACTGACTGATAAAGATGAAATTCGTAAAAGGCTGAATGCGTTTAAGCAATCTGTTTATAAAATTGATTCAGAACAGATTCATGTGAATGATCTTTCCGAGGAAGAATATGATGCCAGGCTTTGTGCAGTTGAATTTTTCGGACAGGATGGCAATTTTGAACTTTGGCAACGATTGACCGAGAAAACTCCACGATCTGTTCCTTTACCTTATCAGGATTTTAAAAGATTAACTAACGGCAAAGATAGTATTGAAATCATTAAAAATAACAATCCAAATATTGCTGTAATGAGTGAGTTTATTAAACTGGATGAAGTACAAACCAAGAACTATAAAAAAAATATGTGGATATGTTTGGTAACAGCTATTATTGTCGGTTTGATGGCTGTTGGGGTCACAGATCGCTACGCTTTTGTCTTCTCGTCAGTTTTTGGTACTTTATGTTTAGTCTTTTTAATCATGTCATTTTATTATTTTGTTAAAATGTATATTCTGGATAACATCTCCCCAGTCCTCTATCCCATTCATGAACCACATTATGTCATTAACGACAATATTCAGGCTATCCTTCAGAATGGAAGAAAGAATGTGGCAACGATTGTGGATATTCAATATGTACCGTCTAAAGGCGAGTATTTGCAGGTATATATGAAAGCCAAAAATAAAATAGGGAAAAGCTTCATCTATGCCGGAAAACCTACTTTTAAAATTACTTACACATTTAATCCGCCCGATGATGCACGAGAAGAAGATATCCGGCATATCTGTTTTACCCATATTGAACCGGAAGGTCATTATAAAGTGGGTGATCCTTTGCCTATTTTATATCAGTTCTATCGCAGACAGCGTAACAATGAGCAAACTAACCGCTACGAAGAGGCAGAGTATGTCGAGAGCATGCCTTTCCCGCTCCCCCTGGGGGATGTCTGCAAAATGAGCGATATTGCGTGTCTTGAGGAAGTGATGTTGGATAATGTCAGAAAGGCAAATCATGCTCATGAGACGGGAAAGGTGCTTTTCGAGAGCGAAGATTTTTCCAAAGGCATTGAATTTTAGGGGGACGATTACATCAGCCCCCAGGGCGTGAGGGTGCCTCCGGTCATGAGGGGCAGCAGGTACTTGCCAAAAAAGACGTATTCGATGGCGGCAAGTGCGATAAACGGCCCAAAGGGAACGGCGAGTTTGCCGGTCGAGACATCTTCGTAGGCTTTGTCTGTATTGGCCGATTCGCCGGTAGATTCGGTCTCTTTATTTTTGTCGACCTCGGCCTGTACTTCATCGGCCACCTGATTGCGAAAAAGTCCCTGCCGACTCTCGGTTTGCTGCGTTTTTTTGCCGAGGGCAATGGCCGCGAGTGCAATGATGATTCCCTGCAAACTCGCTGCGAGCAGGACGAAGATAAGCGACTGCCAGCCCAAAAACGCCCCGACCATGATCATCATCCAGATATCGCCGCCCCCCATGCCGATGCGTTTCGTCGCCAAATAATACAGTCCTATGATGGCTGCAATCATCCCTCCACCGATAAGTGCACCCAGAATGGCATCTTTCCATTCGATGTTGCCCAAAACCATCATATAGGGCCAGGTTTCGGGCAATACAAATGCGACAACGATACCAAGCGCGGCAATCGGCAAAGCCACCTCGGGCGGGATTTCGGTCGTCTGATAGTCGATGACCGCCAGGGCTAAACAACCGACGAGAAATATGAGCTGCCCTGCAAATAATACAAATAATCTCCAAAAAACACCGTCCTGCAATAAATTGTTTAAATTGGGCTCAAAGATTTGTCTGCAAAGAAAAAAGCCAAAAATCGCACATATAAACTCGACAATCGGGTATTGTATTGAGATGGGATTCTTGCACTTTCGACATTTGCCGCGCAAAATCAGCCACGACAGCACGGGGATATTGTCGTAAGGTTTAATGCGCGATCCACATTTGGGACAGGTGCTGGGCGGCCATGCAATCGACAAGTGCTTTGGCACACGGTAGATGACGACGTTCGAGAAAGAGCCCAGACATCCGGCAAACAATGTACAGAATGCGAGGAGACAATAATAAAATGTGAGGAGTGTTTCGTGATCCATACGAGGGATGAGGGGGAGGGTGAGGGATACCGTGGGTAGTGAATAACGAATAATGAATAGTGAATAGTGCCAGGGGGAATAACGGGATGATGAATAGATAAGTGCAGAATCGTTACAAAATAATCCTACTCAAAGAAGAAGGTTTCTTCCTCGCCATTTTTGTCGATACATTCCTGGACGTAATCTAAGTACTTTTGGCGAAGGCTCCAGAAAGTTTTGAATTTATCCTGTTCAAATTGGGAGGCATTCGGGAAAAGATAATCGCGCATTTCGTTTTCGTCGAAATTCTTAATGGCGAGGAATGTCGTTTTGGAAAAACGCGAGATTGTATGTAGCCATTTGTTTGGCTTTTCGTGCGGTGTTTGTGAGAATCCGGCACCATTGTCGATGGACATGAAGCGACCATTGGCAAACTGGCTGTTGACGCCGTAGAGCGTCGGTGAACCGCTGAATCGGTCCCAATTGTTGATGAGATAGTCGAAGACGAGCATATTTGAAATTTGGCGTGCCAGATCGTATTGGCTGAGATTTTCGAGGTGCGGTGCGAGTCTTTGGGCGTATTTATCACCGCGTTTGTGTCGTTTTGCGATTGTGGGGATGAGATCCGAAGCTGGCTTTTGGAGTTCATCGCGCGTCGTCCCCGGGTTGAGCCATGGCTTCCAGATATTCGAAAATTCGATGGGAAATTCGGCAAAATCCTTGATCCAGTCTTTGCGGGTGCCGTCGATGCGCGTTTTGCCATCGGGCAGGCGTGTGGGGATGATTTCTTCAAATTCACTTTTTAGGTTTGCCGGATTGCGAGAATATATTTTTGAAAAATCATTATAATCAAAATAGACTGGAATATTGACGGGAATATCGAATCCGCATTTCATTTTAGGACAGAGTTTATAGGCAGCAATTTCGGATCGATAGTTCGACTGATATCTTTTTTGGAATGGTTTATAGGCGGCAATCGTTTCGCCATCTTTATAGAATTTATAAACGAGTGAGCTCCCGCCTCCGATGCGCTTTAATCCTGTCAGATCTTCGCCAATGATCATTTGGGCAGGTTCGGCATTGAGTTTGGGATGTTTTTTTATCGTTTCATCATAGGCTGCCCAGAGTTCTTCGGATGGCCCGGATTTGAGTTCGGTTTCATATAATAATCGCAGTGCTTCATCGTATTGGTTTTGTTCTCTGAGTTCAGCGGCTTTTGTGATACTTTCTTTGATATCCGGTAAGTCTGCATTGGGAGTCTTAGCGGGTTGAGCTGCCTCTTTATCGTCTTTTGGGCTGTCCTCTTTGGCATCGTCAGCGTTTTGGGGCGCTGGCTGTGCATCGGCCTGGGGCTGGTTATGACTGTCTGGATCTGCCTGTGCCTGGTCTGCCTGAGTATTGTCGGTTTGGGGCTGAGTATTTTCGACGGCTGTCTGTGGATTGTCGGGTTCTGTTGTGGTTTTGCCGAAGCAGGATGGCAGGCATAACAGAATGGTTAGAGCGGTTCCGAGGGTTCGGCAGAAAGATAAACCAGAGGATGAGAATATCTTCATTTTTTGTTATCAACCTTGTGTGGAGCAACAATAAAAGGATAGCCAGCCGTATGGAGACGAAGCGAAATAGGCTGGCTGAAGCGGCGTATATTGGCGTGCCAATATAGCCGCGCTTATCAATTAATTCGTCATAACATCGACAAACTGAAGCAGTATCGTACCTTCTTCGGGATAGACGTGTTCGATTTGAACGGTGCAAAGTGTACCGATGGGCCAGCGATTTTTGGTTGCAACATTGGCTCGCAGCTGTGTCTGAAGCAGAACGACCTGCGCCGTGTCGCCGCGTTCGGAGTTATATTGCAGAATCATCGCTTCGATTGGGGCATCCCCGAGTTGCTTGAGGTATGCCAGTGTGGCAGTCTGATAGGCTTCCTGGGATGCGGATTTTGCATGTGACAGGCCGAGATCTGATTCGGATAGCACGGCATTGAACGTTGGTGCGTCGTAGAGGGGTGTGCCGTTTGCAAACCAGGATTCGAGTTGGTAGTGGCAGAGCAAATCGGCGTAACGTCTGAGCGGGCTGGTTGCCTGGAGATATTTTTCGAGGCCAAGGCCCGCGTGGAATGCCGGTGTCATGGATGAGGCGGCAGGCATCATGGATCGGCGCATGGCGTAGGCACGCATCATGTCATTGGGAAGTGCTTCGAGTGTTTCGGGGCGCGGCATGTTGACGGGTGCGGGCTGAATTCGATAGAGCGCCGGAATGTCATGTTCAAAACAAAAGTCAGCAGCGAGTGCGTTGGCTAATATCATACATTCCGATACGAGCTGGCGACTCATCATCGTCGTGTCGATGGGGGATAATTCGTACTGCTGTGTTTTGGGGTTCCAATACAGTTTGTATTCGGGCAGATCGATGTCGATGGCACCGTGGTTTCGGCGGTTCGCTACCGAAAACTCGCACAATTCCTGGACTTTTCGGATATCGTCCGAAAGGCTGTCATTGCCTTCTTCGAGCATGCGTTCGACGGCGTCGTAGGAGAGCCGATGTTTTGATTCGACCACAGAGGGGACGATTTGACGGTCTATGAGGTTAAAATCCGCATCAAACGTCAGTATAAAAGAGATGGCATTGCGACGCTGCCCCGGCATCAGGCTGAGCGCATTTTCGCTTAAAATGAGCGGCAGCATGGGAATGCGCATTTCGGGCAGGTAAATGGATGTTGCGCGGTGGCGAGCTTCGATTTCAAGTGCTGAGCCCGGGACAATTGCTGCGGCCGGTGCAGCGATATGGATACCAAGTCGTACCTGGTGATTTTCGAGAGGTTCGATGGAAATGGCATCGTCGATGTCCAGGGTGCCGTTGTCATCGATAGAAAATAGATTTAAATGCGTGAGATCCGCTCGGGATGAGGAGGAGTCTGGATTTTGATAGATTTTGAGTGCATCGCATTCAAGCTCATCCGAAAAATGCGGCGCAATCTCGTATTTGAGCATGGGGATATGCGTGTCGGACGTCCAGTACCCACAATCGCGCAGAAAATGTCTTGCCCTGAAATGAGCAGTTCCCGAGAAGCCTCTATTGATGCGGTTTTGGAGGCTTTCGAGCAAAAATTCGGCTTCAATCTTGTCTTCGGCATCGGCTCCCCAAATGGCATATTGTTCGACCATTTTCCAGGCATCCAGAACCGGAGATTCCTGAAAAAAGCCGTCCTCAATGAGATTCTGGCGTTCATCGATGGGCATCTTGAGGATCTTGACGGCTTCATCGACAAAAGAGGCACGCCAGGCATCTTTTTGTGCCTTGAGCGTTTGTTGACGCCGAAGATCTTCGACGACGGATGCCGGGCGCGGTGAAAGCTGACCGATTTGTAGTGTCTTAAAGAAGATACGGTCGTTTCGAAGAGCATGAATCATCGCGAGCATTTGTGCGGCATCCGGATTGTCAAACACGAGCGAGATGAGTTCATCCATGTCGATGGTTTCACATTCCCCCGAAACGAGTGACCATAATTCTTCGATATCACAATGCTTTTCGATATCAGATGCGCGAAATTCAATGGAATTCAGCTCGTTTTGGATGTTGCTCAACGGAAGATTCAGGGAGATCCTGGTACGAAGCGAGTATTGAATCTGTTTGGCAGGCAGTGTGATTTCACGCCCCGATGCATTGAGCAGTCTAACTTTACCCGTCTTTTCATCCGTATTTTGAACTACCCCCAGATGAAACTTGCCTTTGTCTGCAAATTCGACAATCTCTCCCTCTTTGAAATGCAACTCAGACGCCATGCTGCTCCTTTATCCGGGATTTATATTTCCCGAAATTCCATTAGCATAAGCGAAAATGGTTCAATTAAGCAATTGTTTTAACACATTTGGTGAGAGGTGAGGTAACTGTTCAGCCGCCAGCCTTGTATGTTTTAACAAACGGATTTGTTCGCATCTAACGATGCTCACTGTGTTAATTCGGAATTCGGAATTCGGAATTCGG
>OCTW011589044.1_pt1 | contig 48912 bp, 13 predicted proteins | sample 1539671 | NCBI WGS metagenome assembly OCTW01 (sample SAMN02144230, study PRJEB22623) | gut metagenome | biome: sheep rumen | host: Ovis aries | place: New Zealand
CAGGGAATTGAATTTGATTACGCCAGCGTCCAGTGTGTACGCGCCCTCAAAAAACTGGGCTACAAGGTTGCGATTGTAAATAACAACCCGGAAACAGTCAGTACCGACTTTGACACAGCAGACCGACTTTACTTTGAACCGCTCACTCCACCGGATGTTATGAATGTACTTGCCGTTGAAAAGCCTCTCGGTGTAGTTGTGGCCTTCGGCGGCGGAACTGCCATAAAGCTTGCAAAATTCCTCGACAGCCAGGGAGTCCGCATTCTGGGAACCTCCGCCGACGCCATAGACCTAGCCGAAGACCGCGAACGCTTTGAAGAGCTCTGCGACCACCTCAACATCAAACGTCCCCGCGGCCTTACAGTTTTTACGGAAGTAGAAGCCCTGGAAGCAGCAGAAAAAATCAGCTACCCGGTTCTTATGCGTCCAAGCTACGTACTGGGCGGCCAGAACATGATTATTGCCCGCAACAGTGCCGACGTAAAGGAATACATGAAAATCATCCTGCGCCAGGGAATTGAAAATCCGGTGCTCATTGATAAATATATGGAAGGAAAGGAGCTGGAGGTTGACTGCATCTGCGACGGCGAAGACGTTTTGATTCCGGGCATTATGGAGCACGTTGAGCGAACCGGCATTCATTCCGGCGATTCTATTGCAGTCTATCCCGGCCTCTTTACTCCGGAAATCGAAGAAAAAATAATCCGCCAGTCTACAGACCTGGCCCTTGCTCTTGGCACAGAGGGGCTTGTAAACATTCAGTATCTGATTTACGACAACGGAAACGGCCCCGACCTTTACATCATCGAGGCTAATCCACGTTCCAGCCGCACCGTTCCATATCTGAGCAAGGTCAGCGGTATTCCTATGATAGACCTTGCCACCCGTGCCATGCTGGGAGAAAAAGTCCGCGACATGGGCTATGGCACAGGCCTTTACAGAAAGCCAAATTATTTTGCCGTAAAAGTTCCGGTTTTCAGCTTTGAAAAACTTATGGACGTAGACACACATCTGGGGCCGGAAATGAAGTCCACAGGTGAGGTCCTCGGAATTGCCAGCACCCGCGAGGAAGCCTTGTACAAGGGCATGGTCGCCGCCGGTTGGAAGATGATTAAGCCAGAGGGAGGGGAAGGCCTTCCCCTCGGCTGCACTTCGTCGCAGCCTACCCCTTCCAGCGGGGGACACCCCCGCAACACCCCCGGAGTCCTCTTCTCTGTCCGCCAGTCAGACCTGCCGGAACTCCCAGCCCTTGCCCGCAAGTTCTACAAGCTTGGCTTTACCCTCTACGCAACAACCGGCAACGCTGCAACAATCGAACGCAGCGGCATGGAAGTTACCCATGTGGCAAAAGTTCACGAAGATTATAACAACAACGTAATGACGCTCCTCGAAAGCGGTAAGGTTGCCTATGTAATTTCAACCTCTGCAAAGGGACGCGACCCGGTAGCCGAAAGTGTAAAGCTCCGCCGCCTTGCCGTTGAGCGCGACATAGACTGCCTCACCGCGTTAGATACCGCTAACGTACTCGCAGATTGTCTTGCCAGCGACTACTCGCTGGACAACTTAAGTCTTGTAGATATCAATTCAGATTTTATGGGAGGAAAATATGAGTAAATTTATTTTAGTAACCGGAGGTGATCGTTCGCTTCGCGAACTTAGCGAGTTTGCGCAAGCGCAAACTCGAACAATTTCGGAGGTCTATAATGTCTAAATTCATATTTGTCACCGGAGGCGTTGTTTCAGGATTAGGAAAAGGAATTACCGCTGCCTCACTTGGACGTCTTTTAAAATGCCGCGGCCTCAAAATTGCGAGCCAGAAGCTTGACCCATACATGAATGTAGACCCGGGAACAATGAGCCCCTTCCAGCACGGAGAAGTTTTTGTAACAGAAGACGGTGCCGAAACCGACCTGGACCTCGGCCACTACGAGCGCTTTATCGACGAAAATCTTACAAAGTATTCCAACATGACCAGTGGCCGCGTTTACTGGAACGTCCTCAACAAGGAACGACAGGGAGAATATCTTGGTCAGACCGTTCAGATTATTCCTCACGTAACAAACGAAATCAAAGATTTTATTTTGAAAAACGCCGAGGTTAGCGGTGCTGACGTAAGCATTGTAGAAGTCGGAGGTACAATCGGTGATATCGAAAGTCAGCCCTTCCTCGAAGCAATCCGCCAGCTGGCTCTGGAAGTTGGCCGCCGCAACTGTCTTTTTATTCACGTTTGTCTGGTGCCATACATCTCCGGTTCAGACGAGTTTAAATCTAAACCAACCCAGCACTCAGTTAAGGAGCTCATGGCCGTTGGTATTCATCCGGATATTATCGTTGCCCGCTGCGACGAAGAAATCCCTCTAGATATCCGCAGAAAAATCAGCCTTTTCTGTAACGTTGGAGAAGACTGCGTCATCAACAACACAACCTGTAAGAGCCTTTACGAAGTTCCTCTCATGCTCCATGCCCAGAATATGGATGATGTAGTTTGCCGCGACCTTGGCCTTGACTGCGCCGGCGGCGACCAGCATTATCCTGAGCTTGCGGCCTGGTCAAAAATGGTAGAAACAATTCATGCCCGCAAGGGTGAGATTCAGGTTGCTCTTGTTGGCAAATACGTAAAGCTTCACGACTCATATTTGAGCATTGTAGAATCGCTTAACCACGCAAGCTTTGTAGTTGGGAAAAATGTCAAAATCAAATGGGTAGATTCAGACAGCGTAACAGATGAAACTGCTGCTGAAGTTTTTGCTGACTGCTCAGGAATCATTCTGCCGGGCGGCTTTGGTCACCGTGGAGTTGAAGGAATGGTTTGCGCCTGCCGCTATGCCCGCACCCACAAGCTTCCATATTTTGGAATCTGTCTTGGAATGCAGATTGCAGTAATTGAATTTGCCCGCTCCGTTCTCGGTTACGCAGATGCAAACAGCCGCGAGTTCGACGAAATGTGCGAGCACCCGGTTATCGACCTGATGAAAAATCAGGAGGGTGTAATTAAGGGCGGCACAATGAGACTCGGAAGCTACCCTTGTAAAGTAACTGCTGGAACAATTCTTGAAAAGGCTTATGCGGTCCCTGAGGCACTCGAAGGGCCGCTTACTATCAACGAGCGCCACCGCCACCGCTACGAGTTCAACAACGATTACCGCTCTCAAATGCAGGAGGCAGGTCTTACAATCAGCGGAACAAGCCCGGACAGCACTCTTGTGGAAGCCGTAGAAGTTGAAGGACAGTTCCATGTCGGTGTTCAATTCCATCCGGAATTTAAGAGCCGCCCAAACAATGCAGGACCGCTCTTTGTGGAATTCTTGCGTGCATGTGATGCCTAAGCTATAATAAAATGCAGGAGATTTAAATGTATACAAAAGACGAAGTTTTAGATTTTATTGAAGAAGAGGATGTAAAGTTCATTCGCCTTGCTTTTTTTGATTTAAAAGGAAAACAGAAAAATATTTCGATTATGCCAACCGAACTGGGACGTGCCTTTGAAAATGGCATTCCTTTCGATGCATCCGCAATTGAAGGCTTCGAAAATCCACAGAAGTCTGAGCTTTATCTTAAGCCGGACCCTTCTACCCTTGCAATCATTCCATGGCGTCCTGCTACCGGAAAAGTTGTCCGCATGTTCTGTAATATCCTCACCCCTGATGGAAGTCCTTATCTTAAAGACAGCAGAACAATTTTGCAGAAGGCCTGTCAGCAGCTTAAAGACGAATGTGGTGTAGAAATGATGATTGGAACCGAAGTTGAGTTTTACCTCTTTAAACTCGACGAAAAAGGAGAACCAACCAGCGAGACCTTCGACAAGGCCGGCTACATGGACATTGCGCCGGAAGACCACGGAGAAAATATCCGCCGCGAAATCTGCTTTACTCTTGAACAGATGGGAATCACTCCGGAAGCCAGCCACCACGAAGAAGGCCCCGGCCAGAACGAAATTGATTTCCATTATTCTGATGCCCTCACTGCCGCAGACAATGTTGCTACCTTCAAGTGGATTGTAAATACAAAGGCCGCAAGCAATGGACTTTACGCAGACTTTTCTCCAAAACCTATTGCGGGCCAGGCAGGAAATGGAATGCACATAAATATTTCTTATCGTCCTGCAAACGGTAAAACAGAAAAAGATGCAGAAGATTTACTGCCATATATTCTCGGTGGAATTCTCAAGCATATAGCAGAAATTACATACTACTTAAATCCTGTGGATAATTCATACAACCGTCTGGGAGCCTGTAAAGCACCTGAATATATTTCCTGGGGTAAAGAAAACCGTTCCACCCTTATTCGAGTTCCATCAAGCAAAAACACAAAGCGTCTGGAGCTTCGTTCTCCTGACCCTCTCTGTAACATCTATCTTGTGCTTACACTTTTGATTGAAGCAGCAATCGAAGGAATCAAAAATAAAATTGAGCCGCCTGCAGAAACTGGAGAAAATCTTTTTGATGAAAATGTTAGCAAACAAACTTCGTTAACAGCGCTTCCTAAATCTCTGGCCGAAGCAAAAGGCCTCGCAGAAAACAGCGACTTTGTAAAAAAAGTTTTAGGAGCAATTATTGCTTAAAAACGAGTTCGGAATGACAGGTGTTTTATAAATGGAAGCAGAATCGCACAGCGTTCTTTTAGTATCGCGCGACAGTAAAATAGTTTCTCAAATCTCCGCCTTTCTGGTGCCGCCTCTTTTTGAACTAACTGCAACAAGTGATTTCAACGAAGCCCGCCGCCTCGCAACGGAGCGCAGCTTCAATATAATTATTGCGGACTCAGGCGACGGTTATGACACCGACTTTGCCATCAACGTTGCTGACTCTTATTCAACAATTTTGTTACTCGTGCCTAACGAACATTTTGATGAAATCTCTTACCGCGTAGAAGGCTACGGAATCCTGACAATCACAAAACCTTTCGAGCCTTTTTATCTTTACAATATGATGAAGATTGCAATTGCCGTACAGTACAAGGTACAGGTGCTTTCAAGCCAGACAACAAAGCTCAAGGTAAAGATGGAAGAAATCAAACAGGTAAACCGCGCCAAAATGCTTTTGATGCAGAATATGAATATAAGCGAGCAGGAAGCCCACCGCTACATTGAAAAAGAAGCCATGGACCGCGGCATGAAGAAAACTGCAATTTCCGAAGAAATAATAAAGACCTACGGCTGATACTAAACCGGATACTCTCCGGAAAAACATCCCTTACAGAAACCTCTGTCTCCCTTGCCACAAGCTGACAAAGCAGAAATCATTCCTTCAAGACTTATAAAGGCTAGTGAGTCCGCACCTATTTCCTGACGGATTTCTTCGAGCTCGTGTGTACTGGAAATCAATTCATTTTTACTTGGGGTATCAATTCCGAGGTAGCAGGGGAACTTAACCGGAGGCGAGCTTACCCGAAAGTGAACCTCTTTTGCACCGGCTCGTCGCAGAATCTGAACCAGGCGGCGGCTTGTAGTCCCACGTACAATTGAATCATCAATTACAATTACACGCTTTCCTTCCAGATCGCTTCTTATGGCATTGAGTTTTACAAAAACCATATTCTCACGTTCCTTCTGAGTTGGAGCTATGAAGGTTCGGCCTATGTATTTATTTTTGATGATTCCCATTCCATACGGAACTCCGCTTGCTCTTGCATACCCCTGGGCCGCACCAAGACCGGAATCAGGAACGCCGATTACAATATCAGCTTCTACTGGAGATTCCTTTGCCAGCACCTCTCCCATTTTATAGCGGGCTTCCTGAACAGCAATCCCGTCGATTACACTGTCCGGGCGGGCAAAGTAGACATATTCGAAAATACAGGTCTGCTTTGAATAGCAGCCGGCACAATGCTCTTTTGAGTTTTCCGAACTACCGTTAGTTAGTATACTCTTAAGACCGTCTTTGTTTATTACAACAATCTCGCCAGGTTTTACATCTCTAACAAAACGCCCATTCACAGAGTCTATCGCACAGGACTCGGAAGCAAAGATTATATTGCCACACGGATTCGAAAGGTCTAACGACCTTTCCTTTTTTAAATTAGATTTTTCGTTAGAAAAATCCAATCCGTGTGGTCCATCCCCGCCCGGTAATTGTCCAATACATAGCGGACGTATTCCATTCGGATCTCTTACTCCAATCAGCATATTTTCGGTCATAATGCAGAGAGCAAAGGATCCCTTTATTTCTTTCACAGCCTGAACCACAGCTCTTACAAAAAGGTCACTGTCATGCTGCCTAGCCAAGTCCTGCTGACCAGGCAAGTCATGCTGAACTTGCTTCAGCATCTCTTCGCGGGTGTGCCCAAGCTTTCCACCGTTCTCAACAAACTTCCAGACAATCAGCTTAAGAATAACTTCGGTATCACTGGAGCTGGAAAAGGTACTGCCGCCATCCTCAAGGCTTTCACGAAGCTCCTCATAGTTTACCAGCTGGCCGTTATGAGCAAGTGCAATCGACCCCATCTTAAAGGCGTTCATAAAGGGCTGTGCATTTTCTATTGTACGGCCACCGGCAGTTGCATAGCGAACATGACCTACGGCAATGTTTCCGTCCAGCGACTCAAAATGTCCCTGTTCAAAAACATCACTCACAAGGCCCATTCCCTTATGCAGTTTGATTTTAGCTCCATCACTTACTGCAATTCCAGCACTCTCCTGTCCGCGGTGCTGAAGACTTGTTAATGCAAAGTACGACAAAGCAGCTGCATTTTCTGCCCCGTAAATTCCAACAACACCGCACTCATCATGAAAGCCCATTTTAATTCTCCAAAAAGATGCCCGGGCCAAGCACGGGCATGACATGTTTTGACAAAAAAAAACGCCGTAGACATAGTCCTGCACAAGGCAGAAATATATCTACGGCGTCTTTGCCATATATTTACATTATCGTAATATGCAGGCCGTCTGTCAATTGGTGATAATCCGGTTGCGGCCTCCGGTCTTTGCCTCATACATGGCGTGATCAACGCGGTCAAAAATAATCTGAGCGGTATCTCCTTTCTTTACCTCGGTAAGACCAATACTGCAGGTTATCTTAATTTCTTTTTCAAACTCGGCAGCCTCTACGGCTTTTCGCAGACCATCCGCAATCGGCTTAAGCTGATCAAGAGGCATACCATAACAGACAGCAACAAATTCCTCGCCTCCCCAGCGGCCAATCGCAAACTTATAAGGGGCAATAAAATCTTTTACAACCTTTACAAAAGCCTTAAGAACAAAATCGCCGACAGAATGTCCAAACTTATCGTTCACTTTTTTGAAGAAGTCGATATCCAGCATCATAAAGGAAACCGCTTTTCCGTCGCTGTTATAGCCTTCAATTGAATTGCTGATTTCAGTTTCGATGCGGCCATGGTTGAAAATATCTGTAAGCGGATCTTTCGAAGCCATTTCTTCATAACGCTTGAGGGTATCAAAAAGCTTCATGTGATTTTCGTGAATATTCTGAACCATGAATACAAAGCGGAAGTCGTCTTCGTTTGTTGTAGCGGCCCGGCTGAAAATCAGCTTAACCCAGATAAAAACGCCTTCAAGGTTTTTCATCTGGCAGTCAAAGGAAGTGGCACGACCCGGCTCAAGATTTTTCTTAAGCCAGTCCGGATCAGTACGTTCAAGGAAGAGCTTCTGATCATCCGGCCAGATCATATTTACAATCATCATTCGCCATTCTGTATATTTCACATCATAATTCTGCGGATTATCAGAAAGTTCTGTTACGTTGATGCTGTATGAAATATCTTTTATCAAATCAACATACATAGAGAAGAGGAATGTGTTCTGCATTGTGTCGAGCTTTCTCGCCGTCTGGAAGTCACGCAGATACTCACTGCTATCAAGCTCATCAAGAATAAAAATATATTTTTTGCAGGATTCATCTATCGGATAAATTGAAATCTGAACCTGATGTATTTTTTCTTCAATACTGAGATTTATACGGTCAACATATTTACCCTTGAACTGCCCAATCATCGGAATAAAAACATGATAATCATCGGCAATCTTCTTTGGGTTATCATTGAGATGGAACCAGAGCTTTTCGACAAGATCCTTATAGCTTCCATTATCCTTAAGAAATTTGTCAAAAATCCCCTGCTTTTTGATAACGTTATAACTATCCTGCTCCGCATCAACAATAATTATCGAGTCAATCTTATCGAACAACAAATCTGAAATGCTTTCTTTCGTATAAACACTCATTCAAGATTCCTTCTTTTCCCGTATCTATCTATTATTACACTAGGTGAATAAGAATGCAATGTTTTTTTTAAAACAAAAAACCCATTTTGCAATTGCAAAATGGGTTATGGGCCATCTTAGACTTGAACTAAGGACCAAAGGATTATGAGTCCTCTGCTCTAACCACTGAGCTAATGGCCCGAAATGTTTTTATAATTTATCAGAAAATCACAAAAAACACAATACTATTCAACGGTAACCGATTTGGCGAGATTTCTTGGTTTATCAGGGTCGAAGCCGCGTTGAACGGCGCAGTAGTAGGCAAAAAGCTGGGCTGGAATTACGGTCAAAAGAGAGGCCAATGTGTCTGAGCACTCTGGAATCTTGAAGACCTCGTCGGTTTTGCCTTCAAAGGCCTTTTCATCCTGGGTAATGACAAGCACAGTTGCGCCGCGGCTCTTTACTTCTACCATGTTTGAACCGATTTTGTCGTACAAATCAGGCTGGCTGGCAATTGCCACAACCAGAGTCTGAGGGTCAATCAGGGCGATTGGACCATGCTTAAGCTCACCGGCCGCAAAAGCTTCAGAATGCATGTACGAAACTTCCTTGAGCTTCAGAGCACTTTCAAGCGAGGTAGCCGAATCAAACTGACGACCAATATAGAAAATTTTATCCTTATTAAACTGGCGGGCAGCAAACTTCTGAATAACTTCTTTTCCATCGAGAATCTGCTGAATCTTTGCAGGAATACCTTCAAGCTCAGTCAAAAGCTTTGTAGCCTCAGCATCACTCAAAGTACCGCGCAGCTTACCAGCCTTAATGGCAAGCAGGTAAAGACACAAAAGCTGGGTTGTATAAGCCTTAGTAGAAGCAACCGCAATTTCAGGACCCGCAAGAGTGTAAATAACATCATCTGCCTCGCGACTCACAGTAGAACCAACACAGTTTGTAATAGCAACAACCTTGAGCCCCTGCTCCTTAGCAAGACGCAGCGCACTCAGAGTATCGGCAGTTTCACCAGACTGAGAAATAACCATGAAGATATCACTCTTATCAAGAATCGGATTTCGGTAGCGGAACTCAGAGGCAACATCAACATCAACCTTCATACGGGCAATTTTTTCGAAAGCATACTTTGCAACCACACCCGCATGATAAGCAGTACCGCAGGCAGTAATTACAAGACGACTGGCCGTCTTCCAGGCCTCGTCCATCGCATTTTCTTCAAAATAAACATCAGTAGGCTTACCAGTGCCGTCCTTCACAATACGAGGACGCATAGTATCAGTAAGGCCCTTAGGCTGCTCATGAATCTCCTTAATCATAAAGTGCTCATAGCCGCCCTTAGTTGCCGCATCCATATCCCATTCAACATGACTAGGCTCTTTGATGATTTTTTCACCCTCAAAGTTGAAGAGGTCCACATGGTCGTTATACAAAACCGCAAGCTCGCGTTCACCAAGATAGTAAACATCGCGGGTGTGCTCAAGAATAGCAGGAACATCAGAAGCAATAAAGTTCTCGCCCTGGCCAAGACCAACAATAAGAGGACTCTCCTTGCGGGCCGCAATAATTCGGTCCGGATAATTTTTACAGATTACGCCGAGAGCATAAGAGCCTTCAAGCACATGCAGAGTTTCAATAACAGCCTTAAAGATGTCACCTGTTGCCTTGTACTTCTGGTCCAGCAGATGAACAACAACTTCAGTATCAGTTTGAGATTTAAATACAACACCCTGAGCCTGCAGCTTAGCCTTAAGCTCAGCATAATTTTCGATAATACCGTTATGAACGATAGAAATTGTGCCGTCCATATTTGTGTGCGGATGGCTGTTAGTGTCGCTTGGCTCACCGTGAGTAGCCCAGCGTGTATGACCGATTCCAAGATTTCCTTTGATAAAATTGTCAGTCTTCAAAGCCAGCTGATTTTCAAAGTCGGAATACTCCTTTCCCTTGAGCCCTTCCGGAATCACTTCGCCGGTAATACGCTCAGAAAGATTTTTCAGCATACCCTTTACTTTCTGAACAACAATCTCGTCTCCAGTATAAACCGCGATACCTGCCGAATCATAACCGCGATATTCAAGTTTCTTCAACGCCCGAATCAAAACCGACGTAGCATTTTTATTTCCAACGTAGCCCACAATGCCACACATAGAAGTCTCCTGTATTTTTCCTGTATATTTTAATTGATATATTTTACAAGAAAACCGGGCTTTCCGCAATTACCAGTAAGAATTGACGGGCGAGCGGGGAGATTGGGGAAGTTATGATGAGTTATGACAAAATTTGCAAGTTATGATGAGATATGATTAGTTATGATTACTTGTAAAGACATATGGATGATGAATAGACTATAAATTATTTAACATATATAATTATTTCTGAGGTAATTAATGATAAAACTTGAATCTGACAAATGGATTGAAGGTTACGCTTTCTCTGTTCATACTTTATATAGTATTTATGTAGGTGAAAATGAATATGGTCATCCTACTTATGACACAAAGCGTACTCAAATGGGAGAATTAGTTTATCAATTAAAATATAAACAAAACATTTCAATATTACCTCAAATTCTCGATTTATTAAAAGCTGATTCGTCTTTTGTCAGTTTTATAAAAAAAGACTTTGTTATCTTAGTACCAGCAACAAGAAAAGACAGACAATTCCAACCTGTCGAAATTGTAGCAGATTTGTTACATGAAAATGGCTTTAATAATGTATATGCTTTTGCATTAACCCGAACGAAAAATAACGACTGATGAAAGTATTTATATCTGGCTCAATCAGCATAAAAAAACTTCCTCAAATTGCGAAAGAAAAACTTGATAAAATAATCTCCCAGGGACTTACTGTCATAATTGGTGATGCAAATGGGGTTGATTCAATAGTTCAAAGTTATCTTGCAACACAAAAATATAGCAATGTAATCATTTATCACATAGGAACTTGTATACGTAATAATATTGGAAACTGGCCAACACTTTCTGTTCCTTCCCAAAACCTTACAGGAAGAGCCATGTTCACATTAAAAGATAAAAAAATGGCTTTGGATTCTGACTTCGGTATGATGATTTGGGACGGCAAAAGCAAAGGCACGAAAGCAAATATCCAGGAAATGACAAAGCTAGGCAAACATTTTTATGTTATCCAAAATGAGAGCATTTTCACAGATAAAGCGTTTATACCAGAAACAATCGAACAGCCTGAATTATTTCTGGTATGAAAAAAAAATTACTAAAATCTACAAAATCTCATCTATATTGAGACACTTTATTAAGTTTTAGCAGATTATAATACTTTTCTATGCTATAACTTGCTAAAACTTAATCATTTTCACCTATTTTAGCAGATTATAGTGGGATGTAGTTCAAAACGTAGTTACATTCGAGAATTTTCTGTAACTTGCAATAATGGAAAATTCCCCGGCTTGACCGGGGAATTGTTTACTGCTTCTGGGCGGTTTCCATGTAGCCTTCGGCACTTGTCGGGCGGATTTCGTAGGCAACAACAGGATAAGCAGTTCCGTTACCGTAAGTTGTTCCGTTAGCACTTGTTGTACCGCTTCCTTCATGTGAAGTGTCTGCTGTATGAACAGAGTTCTTTATTACTCCGGCGGAGTCCTTCCATACTGCCACGTTTACACGATCCTTTGGAGCATTACTTGGAGTTGGAACATTTGATACTTCCCAATAACCGGTAAAGCAGTCGCCATCTTCTTTTGCAGTACCCTTTGCAAGACTTGTAAGTGCCGCACCTTCTTCTGTAAGGTAAGCCATCTTAGGTCCGAAGCTTCCATAGTAGCTGATATATGGAATTGCCTTTGCATTGTTTCCAGTGCCATTCATAGCTACATCAATAGTGAGGTTTGTACCTACAATACCGTTTGAATCTACAACACAAGACATAGTGTCTTCTGAATATGGGTGATCTCCATCAATAACATAACTGCCAAGTTTAGCATAACGGATATCACCGGCATCTTTGTCGTAAGCAGCAATATGAATTGAATTATCCCCTGCAACCTTTATCTGACAGTACTGTCCGGCACCTGTGAAGATTTGTTCAGGACCATACCAGTTGTCTTTAGTTTTTGCAGAACCTTCAAAATCAGCTCCGAGGGTAGACAAATCTTTCTTATTATAGGTATACATAAGATTTCCATCTTCTTCGTCATACCAGACCATTACAACAACATCATATTTAGTATTATCTGCATTTGTACCACCGTCTGGAATTACGTCTATTGCAACATAAGAACCAGGGTTACCAAGTGCAGTTGTTGTTGTAGGAGATCCTTTGCCTTGAGCATCATAGGTATAGGCTGCTGATTCGGCGATAATTGCAAACTGATAAACATTATATTTATCCATTTTTACTGTTTCGCCATGAAGATTTACTTTTTCTCCGTTATCTCCCAAATTCTTAGAGCCATAAGCATCACTTATATAACCAATTCCATTCCAACCACGCTTATCATTATAAGATTTTGGCTGGCTTGCCCATCTGAAACGGATTTCCTGATTCATATGGTCGTAATAAGCTAAGTATACTTTTGCATTTGCTCCACTTCCACTGACAGCAAGACTAGGACTCAAAACACGGCTCTTGTCTATGTAGTTTCCTTCTGCATCAGTTTGGTTATTTGCTCCAGCAGGTGATTTATCAGCCTTTGTTCCAATCTGACCAATCTGTTCAAAACGCTGATGTCTATCTCCTGATTTATTTCTATCATTACCAGTACCACTCTGTCCCCATAAACTGGTCATAAAGGCAAATTTTGCTACAGAAGAGGCTCCATTTATATCTCCGCCTAATGCTGTTCCAAAAGTATTACCTTCACTATCATAAGTAAAGCCTGTTGCGCTTAAATTATCAAAATCACCAAGCCATTCCTGATAAGAATTATCTTTTTTAGCCATACTGAATACACGAGGTCCACTCTGATAAGCAAAACCAATAAGGTCACTAGATGGGTTTATCTTCATAATAGGATCAGAAATTACACCTGGCTTAGAAGGCTTTGCAGCTCTGCTGTCAAAGTACCAGATATCAAGATAAGTATCATCTGTTAGACCATAGTTGCTTGTTTCATTAGGCATGCGGTTATAGAAGTTACTGAATGTTTCATAAGTATCTTCCTTACCATAATCATCGCGTTCCGGAATATCTGCGGCCGCAACACCGTAACTGCCCTGTGCATCGTTATCATTCTTGTTGTTTAAGCTTTCAATGTTACCGACCTTTACATAAACGGCGCTGCTTGTAAAGTCAGTAAGGGCATCTGCCGCTGTTGCATAAACGAAAATCGAAGTATCATTCTTTCCGTCGCCGTCTATATCCTTAGTCTTTGTTGTACCGAGTACAGCAGTGTGAGAAGTTAAAGCGTTGCCCGCTGCATCTACAGGACTGTCATAAAGTGTAGCACCAGCAAGATTAAAGCCATATACACCAATGCGTTCAGTTCTTGCTACAGGATAATGACCGAGCGCAGTTCTATCATATTCAGAGGTATCTTCTTTCTTACTCTTCTTTGAAAGTGCTGTCTTAAAGCCACGGATATATGGAACCACGTCTACTGAATACTTACAGGTATGAGCAGCCTGTCCATTATCACCACCAGTCTGGGCTACAGTACCGGTAACTCCGTTATTTGCGAAAGCGTTATTATTTACATATACAGCAGCTCCGTTGCCATTTAAGGATGGTTTACCATAATCCAGAGCTCCTACAGTTATAACAAGGCCAGCCTGTACTGCAATGCCAGCCTCTTCTGTGTCGAGAGTCCAGGTCCAGTGAACTACATGACCATATTCCTGACTTGCATAAGGAACCTTCTGGTCTGCGGTCTTGCCGCTTGGAAGGGCTGTAATATAACCGGCAGCAAGTAATTCTCCATAAGTTGCCTGAGTAATTTTTGTACTCCAGCCACTACCAGTTGTTTCTTCAGGCCAGCTTCCATTATATTCGGCAATGACCTGATTCAGTAATACTGAGCCCTCACTATTTGTGAGCTTAACAGAAAGATTCTTAAGTAATGAATTATCCTGTGCTATACCTTCCAGTTTGATTGCACCAGAAATTTTTGGATTCAAGCCGTAAATACCTGTACCGCCGGCAGTAAAGCTTGAAGGTAAATCCTTACTAAGCTCTATGTGTCCTTTTTCTCTGCTGTTTTCTGCAAGAGAGTTATTTTCTGCATCCTTCCAGTAGAAAGGAATAATCTTATTCAAAGCAGGAGCAGTATCATTAAGCTCTACATCCATAATTACATTCATTACAGCCTTCTGGTTTTCACCAGGAGTTGAGTCGTGAATTGTAAAGGCAAACTTCTGATTTGCTCCATCTGTTATATTGTTATCATCATCATCCTTAGCAAGCAGCTGTTTCAGAGGAAGCTTGATTTCTCCATTTAAAACAGTTTCAGTTTCTGCAGTTCCTGTTCCAATAGAACCTGGGGTTGTATATGAATAATATGGGTCATTCCAGCCGTCATTCGTTGTCTTTCGTTTTGCAACTGAATAGGTATAAGTCAAAGCCCCGTTACCACCTACAATTTCCGGCTTAATAACAAGAGTACGTCTAATCTTAATTGCACTTACTGGAGAGGCTGCGGTTGAAGTCTTTGGAATTGTTACATCAATTGCCTTCTTTGCTCCGTCCATACCATCTTCGTAGCAATTTGAATAAAGGTCGTTATTATAGAACTCATCTTCATCCACTTTTCCGTTACCATCTTCGTCTATACCAATCGTTGCGCCGGCAATACGAGGAGCATTATTCTGTACCATTGCGGCAACATCCAGAGCCGCTCTGTTACCTGCTTTATCGAAGGCAATGTAATGCAGGGTAACTGAACCATCGCTGATATTTCTTGAGTTGATTGTCGCATCCCAGTTGTATTTTGTACCAACCTTTGTCAAATGCTCAGGCATAAGGTCGCCGTCATCATAAATACCTGTAGGGTAGCCATAACCATAATCTGTAGTCAGTGTATTATATTCACCTGGAATATTTTCCGGGTTAGTATTATCAATTACATTTGCAATTGCAAACAAAGCACTGGAAGTTTCGCCAGGTGCGCCAGAGAGTGTTACACTTGTACCTTCAATGCTTTCTATTCTGTAAATAACACCATTTACTTTTGCAAGGCCATACTTATGAGCACAAGAAGGAAGTGATGAAACTGTAATAGAAGTCTGATTTACTTCTGTAACCTCTGCACTCTGCCAGTACAAGTCATCTTCATATGGAAGACCAGAATAATCCATAATGTTGCCGCTTGTGTTTACCTTAAGCATAGGGTCAAAAATCTTTGTAGCCTGACTGGTAACATTTCTTGTAAAGTAGAATACTATGCGTTCAATTCCACTCTGGTTTTTATTATTTACAGTATTTTCATAAGCTTCAGATTCAATTGTATAAAGTCCGTTTGTATTAAAAATCTTTTTATTTGCGGCAATTGGAGTTACATCCGGAGCCTTATTATCATAATTTACAATAAACTGCTTTGTCTGAGTCTTAGCATTTGAACCAGAACCATTATCTGTTGCTCTTAAAGTAACTTCAGATACATCAACTGCATTAGTTGTGTCAGAACCTACAGGGAAGCAGAATACATAATTTGTTTTGCCTCCTGTTACAAAGGCTTTTTTGATTGAGCCGTCTGAACCAAGACTATTGCCTATAGCAGTTGCGGTATCTTCTGTTTCACCTAAGGCAACCTGGCTGATACCACTATCATCTGTAACCTTTCCGATTACATACCATTTGCCAGAAACATACATTCTGTCTGTGTAAGAGCGCTGAGCCTTTACTGAACCTTCTGCAAAGGAAATTGAACCAGCATTATCTCCAGAAGCTTCAACAACAAGACCGGTAGATGCATCAAAGCCAGTATTCCACTGAACAAGCTTTATATCCTGATCAATCTGAGGAAGGTCATTATCTACTCTGAAAGACTTTATTTTTGCACTACTGAGTAATGGAGGTACTGCAGAGGTATCTCTTGCATAAACACGAACCTTTATCTGGCGAGGAGTTCCTGTTTCAGCAGGATTAAACTCTCTGTTTTCATTAATCTTCTGGCTCCATACACTACCGTTTACATTTATTTTAATACCCTTCTGGAGTGTTGTTGTTCCCGGATAATAAAGGCCTGGAATATTTTCCAGTGTATAACCATAGTCGTCACTTGCCAGAATTGTCTCATCTGCTGTAGTCCAGCTTCCGTCATTATTGCAGTCTATCTGCATGTAAACTTCTGTAATAGTATGTTTACCTTTTGCAGAACCCATAAGGTTGATCTTACCACCGAGAATAGGATTTTCTTCGTCAGCAGCAGGATAGCTGAATTCTACAGTAGGGCGGCTTCCCTGAGGGTTTACAAGAATTGGCCAGGCAACTTCTTTCTTATTGCCGGCAGAATCTACTGCCTTAAGATGCAGATAAAGAGTAATCAAATCTTCAAAAGGATTTGTTGTAGAAACTAAATCCTCCTGAATAGTAATACCCATAGCCTTAAGCCAGCCGTTCAAATCGTAAGTATGATCTGGGGTTGAGTTTGTCGCTCCGTCAAACTGAATATTAAAGGTAGAAACTGCAGAATTGCTGTATTCCCTGTAAGCGCAGACTGTAGCCAGTGATGCAAGAGGAATTGTTTCTCCTGCTTTATTTGTAACAGGGAAAGTATTTCCTGAAGTCACTTCACCTGATTCCGGATTCTTTTTAATATAAGTCCAGCTTGTAGTTGCGTCTGGAGAAGTTTCAACAGGAGAAACCGCATACCAGAAGTTTACACTTTCTGTGAAGGTTCCTACAGCAAAAATCTGATCACTCTGTTCAGAACCACTTGCCGGTGTTGAAACAGTAATTTCAGGATCTGTATTATCTATCCTGAACTGCTTTGTTGCAGTGCCTGTACGAGAAGCATTATCCTGTGCTGTAACAGTGATATTCATTAATCCGTCGCCGATTGTACAGTCAATAGTTGCATAATAGATACCTGCTTCACCGGCAACTGTACTTGGAGTAACTGTAACAGGCTGTCCTGCTCCGCTGCCAATTTTCTTAGTAAGTGTCACTGCATCGGCACTTGGGGAGCCATCTGCATTTGTTTTTATTCCACTTCCATTATCTGTAGCGTGTATCTTAAGCTTTATTTCTTCTGTATCTCCACCAAGAACTGTAGTAAAGGAATCTGGCGCTGTCCAGGTAGCTCCGTCATCTGTACTTACGCCCTCTATAGCAACAACAGGCAATTCTGTATCGAGAATTGTATAGATTACAGGGGCGGCGTATGATGAACCTTCTGTTTCGAGTCCATATTTATTTCCCTTGAGGTCTTCTACATAAACCTTTTTCCAGTCACCTGCGGTTGAGGTAAACTCTGTACCATTTGCATCTATAATCTTGAATTCAATTATCTGCTTTCCATCGCTATCCAGTTCAAAGCTTCCGTTGCCGCTGTTCAAGGTAATAGCGGTCCAGTTAGTATAGTCTGTAGCGCCAGTAGTTGCATTGAGGCGTCCTGTTCTAAAGAAGGCATAATCGCTTGCTGCAAGACCGTCATCATCTGTAACGTCTATGAAAAGCTGCTTTTCTTTTAAGAGAACACGGTTATCTGCAGACATTATATTGTTCTTAGGCTTTAATGAATATTCAGAAATTGAAATTACAGGACGGTCTGTATTGCGGTCTACGATATATTCTACAGGGCTAATTCCATTATCAATTGAAGTATTACCTGCTTCATCTGTTGCTACAACTAAAATCCATACAGGCTTAGTTATTTCGTTGGTAGTAACAAAATCATAGAAATCAACATCAAATGAATAATTATAAAGCTGAGAAATATTTCTGTTATAAGTTGTAAGTGCATCCGGATTTGCCGGAGCACTTGCAGTTGTAAGAGTTTTTAAGCGTGTATAGCCGGAAAGTGCTGCAGGAGCAGAGGCGTCTGTTGAATAGTAAAGGTCTACCTTTGCAGGGCTGCTTCCTTCGTCACTTGAAGTTCCGCTTATTGTGTTCATGCCATTAAGGCGTGTCGGGTTATTTGTGTTTACAGCAGGGCTTGAAATTGTAACTGCCGGAGCTTCTGTATCTACACGCAGAGTGGCAATCTTTGTGGCTGTCGGGTTCTTATTTCCAAGGCCATCGTGCTCTGCCCAGTCTTCTACTTCAATAGAAATTACAGGGCGCTCACCGGCATCTGCAAACCAATCTCCTTCCGGATCAAGAATAAGATTCCATTCAACATAAGAAGATGCATTCGTTAAAGTGCATGAAGGAGTAGCAGCTGTAATTGTAGGATTTGCAGGACTCTGTGCAACAGGGCTTTCCTTATCTGGTGCATAACCTTTATAAGAGAAGGTTCCATAACCACCAGTAACATTTGTTACTACACCGTCAGCACTTGTCTGGCTTCCGTCAGTGTGAGTTACAGTGCCACTAAGACTGTCTGCATTAAGTTCCATCTTAGCAACGCCATTTACAAGAACTCTAAGTGCCTTAATTCCAGAATCAACATCATAAGCAGAACCGCTAAGCTCAATTTTCTTTGTACCGTTTGTAAGCTGCTCGGTATGTGTTGCATTAATAACAGGAGCAGTCTGGTCAACATGTACAGAAAGAACTGTGACAGCTCCAGTATTACCACAATTGTCGGTCGGGCGGATTACAAGATAATTAGTATTGCTTCCAGTTGTTGGAGCAAAGCCAGGAATACTTGCTGTTGCTTTCCATGCAGTTCCTTCAGCGATAGAACCCACATTAGAATCATAGAAAGAATAGTATTCCCCTTCTTTAAGCAGGAAGGTTCCTGTCTGAGCAGCACCGCTTGTTGTAAAGTCTGGAGTGCTTGAAACACTGCCAGCAGTAAATAATTTATACTCAAGTTTTGAAAGGCCACTGCCCTCTTCATTTACAAATATTTCGAAGTCTACAGAATTAAGTCTGCCGTATGAATACTCGCAGTAGCGGCCTTCGCCAAGCTTGAGGTTATTGTATTTTACAATATCTTCTCCACGGAAGTTATAACGATTATCCGGACCTTCTCCAGTAATTATCTGTGGAGCATCCTGGTCAAATTTAATTGTAAAGCTTACGGTCTTTTTATTCTTTGCCCTATCAGTTGCTTCAAGAGTTACTGTAGCTGGAGAATTCCAGCTGCTCAAATCGATAGTTGAATCATTAAAGGTCCAGCTGGAATTTGTTGAGGTGAAAGGTCCTATTGTTGTTTCACCTTGTCCTGTTATTGTGAGTTTTATATTTTCAAATAATCCGCCGTCATCGGTAGCAGTACCGCTGATTGTAAAGGCTCCGTCTGACTTACGGATATAATATTCTGCTGTCTGTCCTGTTACAGTTTTTTTGTAAGCAGAAGGTGCAGAGATTTCTATATCTTCAATCTTAGGTGCTTCTGTATCTACAATGAATGTAGTAGAAGCAGTTACCTTCTTGTTTCCGGCATTATCTGTTCCAATTACAGAAAGCTTACCGCCGTCACTTCCAAAATCTTCCTTACTTATTACTGCTGAATAAGTATGATTTGTGCTGTCATATTCAAATGAGGATAATGGTTTCAGGTCGAGAGTCTCTGTTGTCGACTCTACATCAAAATAGTGATTGCCGATTGTAAACTGCAATGGACGAATATGTCCGTTTTCATCTGTTGCTATACCACTTTCTCCACTACCGTCATTATAAATACCGCTTATTTCAAAGCCGTTAAAGCCTTCTGCTGTATTATTTATATAAATAGTTTCTGCTAAATTATTTCCTTCGGAATCTTTTACAGTAAGAGAAGGAGCAATAGTATCTATTCTAAGTGTTTTTTCTACAATTGTTGATTCATTACCTGCACTGTCTATTGCCTTAAGGGCTAAATGCTTTTCAGTACCAGAGCCTTCAAAAGTGATGTTTGCCTTCCAGCTGGTCTGGTCAGCTGTATTTGTTGAATCTGGCTCCATGTTATTCCAGCTTACAGAAGAAGGAACTGCCGATGCAGAATAATTCAATGAATATACAAGAGATACTACCGATGAAAGACTGTCGCTTGCCTTTACAGAGAATAAACCGTTATTTTTGTTGTACCAGCCTGCACTAATAGAGTTTCCGTCCATCTTTACTGAATCAGCATCTATTGCTGGAGGTGTAACATCTATAGAGAATTCCAGTGTCTGCATAGAAGTATGATTTGCTGCCTGACCTGCATTGCTTGCATACTTATCTGCTGCATAATATTCAATTTTGTAAGAACCGTTTCCAAGGCTTGTTACCGGAACTGTATCTGACCAGTCTGCACCTGTTACTACAGAGCCTGTAACTGCTAAAGTACCAAAGCCAGCCGGTAAAGAAGCAGCTGGAATTTCAGTTCCATTTTTATAAACTTTTCTGGTAATTGTAGCTACGCCGCTACCGTCTTTTACTGTACCTTCTACAGAAAAGTTATCTTTATAATAGGTTTGAGCCGAAGAAGTTGGGCTTGTGATTTCAAGGACTGGTGCACCGTTATCCTTTTTAATTTCAATTGTTTCTGCTGCTTTGTATGCTGAATCTTCAGAATCACCGAAACCAAGCTTTCCTGTAGCAAGCCCCTTATTATCTTCTGCCTTAACAATAATCTTATACTCGCCTTCTCCATCAGGAAGTGTTATTGCAAGTGGACAAGATGTGCTGCCGGAAGTTAAAGTTCCAAAGCTTACAGGGGATTCTGCTCCTGGAGTTCCCGGTCTTAACTTCCGATAGAATACCTGAACCTGCGACAAACCGTCATCGTCCGTAACGTTTCCAATAATAACCGCAGGATTTGTAAAGATTACATTGTCACCAGTATTAGTAAAGGTAACTTTAGGGCGGTCAGTTTCCTGCTTTATATGTAAAAGATATGGAAGTTCAAGAACATTTCCAACCTTATCTTTTGCGTAAATGTTAAGAGTATATTCTGAATTATCTGTTAAAACTGTTGTATCAAAATCAAAGTTCCAGGCAACTCCAGAAAGAGTGATAGGAGTTGGAGTTGTAGAACCAGTCTGATAATAATACAAAGGACTTGTTGTAGCGAGTCCGCTGCCAGAATCTGAAACAGTTCCAAAAATTTTGACTTCGCCGTTTACATAATCAAGACCTGCTTCTGTAACCGTTGGAGAAACAACAATTTCGCTGGCTGTGATTTCCGGCTTCTTATTATCCAGCTTAAATTCAAACTCAGTAGGGTCGCTCTTAACTGTGAGAGAGTCTTCTGCAATAAAGGCAACCTTAACCTTATATGAGCCCGGTTTTTCCGGATTAAGAGTTTTGCCGTCTGCCTTTGTAATTTCTGCAGTGAAGTTATAAACATAGCCTTCAGAAGCTAACCCTGCATAAGTTCTGCTAAAACCAGAAATTTCGCAGCTGTAATCTGAAGCAGGAATTACACGTTCTTCTGAAGTAGTTGTATCTATTACTGTTATCTTTGAAACACAGATTTTATCTGTTGTCTGGTTAGTAAGGTCTTCATCCGTTCCAATTTCAATTTCGTTAATTAGATTTCCACCGTCATCGGAAGTCTGTTTAGCGGCAGTAACAATCTTACCTTTAATTTTGATTCCACCTTCATTGCGTGGTAAATCAACATCGCTTCCACTGTAATATTCGTTTTCTTTATAATATCCGCCAGAGGCTGGAGACTCAAAAGAAACTCTTGGAGCCGCAAAGCTTGAATAACGCTTAAAACCAAACCTCTTGCCGTCTTCGCTTTCTATAGGATTACCAGAGGTATCCTCTCCACTTACCATTTTGAATTCATAATAATGGTTTATCTTAAGACCTGCTGTACCATCCGAGAACTGGAGTTGAGAATCAGACTGGTTCAACATTGTCTTCAATTCAACATCCGGCTCAGAGCTATTCGATACCAGAGTTAAATGAGGTGTAGTTGCTGTAATTGGAGCTGGTGTAACTCCAAGATGATAGAGTTCTATTGTTATAGAATTTTTATTTAAGGCAATACCGTCTCCACCAGATTTTAATACAAGAGGAACTGCAGAACCTGGTTCATAGGTTGTAAAATCCTGTTCAGTTTCATCATATTCAAAATTTGTAATTGACCAGACCGGGTTGCTCTTTGGGTCAATAGAAAACTTAGAAGAAAGAGCGGCATCAATATTCTGACTTGAGGCCGAATTTCCTGTTGTATTAAGAGAGCTGATAATTCCAGGAATTTCTGCTTCGGAATAAGAAGACTGGCCTCTTAAAAGAAGCATCAGATTTCTTGCATTAAGAGATTTTGTATCTTCACTGAAAAGATTCTTATTAAAATCATCACTTAGAATATAATACTGGGTAGTTTTATTTCCTTCCTCTACACCAGAGTCTTTAGGGTCTTTATATACCTTTGCGCTGTCTTCAAGAAGGAAGCCGCAATAATAAATTTTCTTTGTATAGGCAGCAAGACTTGCCGCAGATGAAATGTCTACAACTTCACCATAAATCGTATTATAGTTCTGAGTTAAAACTGCGGAAGCGGCATTTTGCACACTCTGATCTACCTTTGCGATAGTAAGCGGATTATCAGAAGACATAGTTCCAAAGCCGCTTATTTCCAGGGTTCTTGGTTCTGCATCTATGAAGGTATGGGTGCTGTCGTTGTATTCACGGTAATAAAGAGTAAGCTTTTTAGTTTCATGCTCTTCCGAAATATCACCAATAATATTGAGGGTACGGCCATAAATCGAAGGCTTTTCTGTACCAAAAGCAAGAGGCTTACTTACAAGCAGAACCGGTGCAGTATTATCTATATTGATTGGAATGCTGGATTCCTGAGAAGCATTCTTATTCTTATCGTAAGAAACTGCTGTAAGAATGTAATCGCCATCAGGGAATTCCCACTGCTTATAAGACTCAAAAGCAGAATAGTCTCCTTCGGTTTTCTGATTCAGGGTAACCGTCCATGCATTCTTATCATCATTTAATGTTGCTTTATATGGACCATACTTTTCTTTTGACGAAGCATTTGTAAGCGTTACATCCACATAGTCCATTGCAAGATCATCATCACACTTTCCTGCGGCAACAAAAGAATCGCGGATAACTGCATTCTTTGGCGGATAAGAAATTTCAACTGTTGGATTCGCAGTATCAACTGCGTCTCCAAGACCAATGTTGCAGGAAAGGGCAAACAAAGCAATAAGAGAGGTAAATAAAATAATAGATGTCTTAAAAAGCTTTTTCTTCATCATTTTTCCACCTCCTTACTGCATCTGTGCGGTTTCTATAGTATCGTCGCCGCCATTATCTATTGAATAACCAAGAACCGGATAAGCCGTTCCATTACCCCAGATTGTACCGTTATCTTTATCTGCAGAAGAACTTCCAATTGTACCATCTGTTTTCTTGGAATCTATTTGCTTACCATTTGCATCTTTCCAAAGCGCTACGTTAATTCTGTTATCCAGATTATTACGTCTCTTTACTTCCAGGTCGGCGATTGTGCTGGTATTTGGTACATAACCAACTTCCCAGTCACCTGTAAACATATCGTTTACAGCACCGTCTTTTACTGTAGATGTATGCTTATATGCTATTTTCGGCATATTTCCGCAGGTGTATGATATATACGGTACTGGATTATTATCTGCATCCAGCGCAACATCCATAATCATATGTGAACCAGTCTCGTTGAAAGAATCTACTATGCAAGACATTGAATCTTCTGAATATGCAGAATTATAGGCTGGCAGATATGCATAACGGAGATCTCCGCTCTGATTATCGTAAGCAGTAATATGTACACCACCCTTTCCATCTACCTTTATCTGACAGTATTCTCCGGCATTTTCGAAGATTGTTTTTTCTCCAGTCCAGTTTACACGGTTCAGGCCCCGGTAATTTGCATCCTTTCCGGCTGTACCGGTAGAATTCTTAGTTGCATCGTCAGACTGCCAGGTAAGATCACGAGGATTTGTATTGTATGCATATTTCAATGCCTTTGCCGCAACGTCATACCAGACAATTACAACAACGTCGTGGTCAATTGATGTGTTCTCAACAATTGTATCTGTATTATCGACCTTCACGAGCTTATATTTTGGAACTACATCTAGGGCAACAAATTCACCAGCTCCCCCAAGAGGTGTTCCTGTATACTGATATTGAGTACCTGAAGGAAGGTTTGTAGAAGCATTTGTCGCAATTACCTGAGAAGTAGAACAAGAGTATTTTTTGTAACTTGAACTTGCAACAAACATTTCTTTTTTATTTGTATTTCCGGCCTTAAATCGAATTTCATCATTAAAGCTGTCATAATAAGCCAGATACATATTTGTTGTATTAGTTGTTGTAGAATTCTCCGCCTTTGAAGTTGCAATGCTTGGACTACGAACCTTGTATCGCAAATCTATATTTGCCCCATCAGTTTCTGAACGTTTTCCTTTCTGATTAACGTATTCGAAATTAACTGAACCTTTATCTGTTCCAGAGGTATCTAGTATCCAGAATTTTACTGGGTCAACTTCATCACCGCCGGCATCAATTGCATAAGACCAGCCTCTGTAGTCATAAGCAAGGAAAGAAGTTGTTCGTGCATCACCGACTCCAGTTTTACCTCTATCTTTATAGGAATTGTCTTTTCCATTTGGTGTAGCAAAGTGCATAGAACTATTAAGGAAAGAGAAACCAATAATCTTAGAAACAGGGTTTATCTTCATTACAACTTCTTCTATACGTCCAGAAGGATTTGGTTTACCTGCTTCACTGTTAAAGTTCCAGACATCAAGCACAGTATCATCTGTCAAAATATAGTTATTTGAGCTGTTAGGCTTATGGTTGTAGAAGTATTTATTATAAGTTGTCTGAGTTGCCTTCTTTCCATAATTTGCACGCTGAGGCAATGAAGCTGTTGCACTGCCCTTTGCATCGTTATCGTTATAATTGTTAAGACTAATTATTGCGTTGGCTCCAGTACCACTGCCGTATTTTACATAAACATTACCGCTGGTAAAGTAATTGAGAGCGTTAGCCGCTGTAGGATAAACGTCAATTGTAGAATCATCTGCGCCATCGCCATCCAAATCCTTAGTCTTTGTTGTTGCAAGGGCTGCAGAATGAGGAGTTGTCGGGTTACCCTCTGCATCAACAGGGCTGTCGTAAAGCGTTGTGTTCAAGAGATTAAAGCCGTAAAGACCAATGCGTTCTGTTTTAGCTACCGGATAGTGTCCGAGAGCTGTTCTGTCCATTTCTGAAGAATCATTCTGCTTCTTCTTTGCAGAAAGCTTAGTCTTAATTCCCATAATATATGGAACTACATCAATCTTGTATTTACAGGTATAAGCTGCACTTCCGTCGCTTGTACCGCCTGTCTGGCCTACAGTGCCAGTAACACCATTATATGCAAAAGGATTTGGAGTATATGATACACTACCGCCGCTGAGACTTGGCAAGCCCTGATCTGCCGCAGAAACTGTAATTACAAGATCCAGCTGAGGGTTAATGCTCATTGCGGCAACTTCGGTTTCTATTGTCATTTCCCAGTGAACTACATGACCATAAGCTTGGCTTGTATAAGGAACATAATCACTTCCTTCAACGCCCTGTGGAAGTGCACTTATATAACCAGCAGCCATAAACTCATCGTAAGTTGCATTTCTGATTACAACGCTCCAGCCAGAGTTAGCCGCAGGAGAGGCTGGTGCCATAAAGCCTGTTTCTGCTGCTGAACTATCGTAGCTTGCAATATTATAGGTATGAGCACCTGCACCTTCACCAATTATTACAGAAAGTGAAGAAAGGACAATATTATCCTGTGCAATTCCTTCAAGCTTAAAGGCTCCAGAAACCTTAGGGTCGCGGTCAAAGATTCCGGATGTTGCAGTTGCACTAAAGGCAGCAGGTAAATCCTTAGTCAAATCAATATGACCATTATCCTTACTGTTTCCTTTAAGAGAATTTGATGAACTGCTATTCCAGTAAAATGGGATAATCTTGTTTGTAGCAGGAGTTACATCCTTCAAAGCTACATCAAGAATCATGTTAAGGTTAGCACTCTGACTTGCTACACCAGAGCTGCCTGGTGTTGAATCTGTAATAGTAAATACAAACTTCTGGTTTTCACCGTCTGTTATTTCGTTGTTAGAAGCATCCTTTGCAAGCAGCTGGGCTACAGTAAGATCTATACCGTCGTTTGCACCGAGCTCTACAACAGTATCACTTTCTGCTGTTCCAGTAATATTTGTTCCAAGAGAACCCGCTGTTGTATATGAATAGTATGGATCGTTCCAGCCATCACCTGCATCTACTGTCTGATCATTGACAACAGTCGTCTTTCGTTTTGCAACAGTATAAGTATAAGACAAAGCACCGTTACCGCCGACTATTTCCGGCTTAATCCGGGTTCTACCCTTTATTGCAAATACTGAAGAAGCAGAAGCCTCGCTGGCATTTGCCGGGAAGGTTACAGAAACCATTTTGTTTCTTCCGTTCATTCCCTTTTCATAAGCATTCTGATATTTTGTCTGCTCCAGTTCTGAATCGCTTACTTCGCCGTTACCATCTTCATCGGTTCCAAAAATAACTCCGGCAATACGAGGACCATTATTCTTAACAAAGCATTCTACTGTCTGCTCTGCAGAGAAGTTTCCTGCCTTATCAAATACTACGTAATGTAAAGTAACTGGACCATCACTTATATTCTTAGAATTAATGCTTGCTTCCCACTTAAAGGCATCAACCTCTTCGATGAGGCTTTCTATCATATAGTCGCCGTCATCAAATGAGCCGTTAGAGTAATAGCCGTAACCATATACATCAGTATTAATAAAGTGGTCGCTATCTCCTTCACCTTCTATAGTATGATTGTCTACAACATCAGCTATAGCAAACTTAACAGAACTTGCTGTTCCAGGCTCTCCTGAAAGTCCAATTGTAGAACCAGAAATATCTTCAATTCTATAAAGAACACCATTAACCTTTGCAAGGCCACCAATATGAACAAATGATGGAACAGATGCAACTGTTATAGAATGAAGATTTACACTATTAACAGTTACACTCTCCCAGTAAAGACCATCCTCATACAGACCGTTTTCCGCAGTCTTACCTGAATAGTCTATTGCATTGGCAGTAGTCTTTACCTTGCGCATAGGGTTAATAATCTTTGTTGCCTGAGATGGAGTCTGACCTGCTATATTTCTTGTAAAGTAGAAGGCTATGCGGTCTACACCTGTTTCTCCAGGTTCAGCTTCTGTTGCCTGTCCCTTGATTGTGTAAACACCGTTGCTGTTTTCTATTGTTACAGGTTTAGCCACTGTACCGGCATCTGCTGCCATACCAGTAAGTTTTTCTGTTACAACCGGAGCCTTATTATCGTAAGTTACCTTAAAGGTAGCATCTGCAGGCTTTGGATTTGTGTCTTCTTTTTCTTCTGCATGGAAGTCAATTGTATATTCACCAACAGCATTTTCTGTTTCGCTTCCAATTGGTAAACAGAAGATATAGTTATTTACCGTAACAGTAGTGCCGTCTGCCGCTGTCTTTGAAGTTTCAAACTTTCGGATATAAGTTCCTGCGTGTGTACCGCTTCCTGTATATGAGTCCTGAGTAGAGGTTACAGCGTGTACCGTACTTCCATTATTAACAGTAAAATCAATAGCCTGAATTCCGCTTTCATCGGTTACCTTACCAAGCAGGAACCATTTACCTTTAATATTTTCACCCTCTGTATAGCTGCGTTCTGCTGTTACCGCGCCGCTTACGAGAGTTATATTTCCATTTGAATCTACGTTAAAGCCGTTGCTGCCGTTCTTGCCGGATGCCCACTGTACCAGCCTTAAGTTCTGGTCAATTACAGGAGAATCGCGGTCAATAATAAGACGGCGGATCTCGCGGCTGCTTATATAACCCTGAGAATCTGTTGCATAAATCCAAAGTGTAACATTCTGAGTTGACTCTGAAGAGCTTTCTGGCGGTTCAAGTTCGCCACAAATATTTATTTTCTGACTCCAGCTGATACTCGAAAGAGGAACCTTAACAGCATACTGTGAAACTTCTGCCCCGACAGGCAAAGAGGTTACAGAATCCTTGCTGATCATATTTCCAAGAGTATAAACTCTTTTGCCTTCTTTAAGCCGAGTATTTAATGTATTAAAGTCAGTTTCATCCCAATCGCCATCTGCATCGGTATCAATCTGCATCCATACAAAGTCTACGTTGTTCACACCGGTTGCAGTACCAATGATAGAAGGAGAACCTCCAAGAGTAAGAGTTCTTTCCGGAGTGCTTCCGTCTTTATCGTTTCCAGGATAACCGATATTAACTACAGGTCGGCTGCCCTGAGGGTCCACCATAAGAGGATAATGCTTTTCGTTTTCATTGCCGGCCTTATCAATTGCCTTTACATGGAAGTAAAGCTTAACAATATCATTAAATGAGTTAACTGCGGTACTCAAATCGTGTTCGGTAGAAATACCAATCTTCTTAATCCATTCATTTAGAGTTTCGCCATGAATAGTTACGCCAGATTCGTCTGTTTTTCCGTCGAGCCACATATAGAAGCCGCTCTTAAATTCGTCTTCGTTTCCAACAGGACGATATGCACATACAGTAGCAAGCGGACTTGTAACAGTTATAGTAGCACCAGATTTATCTGCTGTAGGAAGATTTTCTGGATTACTGAATTCGTCTGAAGTTCCAATCTTTCGCTGGAAGGTCCACTGAGCTACAGTTGAATCAGGAGAGTTTACCATTGGAGAAATTGAGTAATAAAGCTTTGTATTTTCTGTTACATCTGCTTCTACAGTAACTGAACCGCTGAGGTTCTTTTCTGAAGATGGAGCTGTAACATTAATTACAGGCTTCTTTGTATCTGCATTAAAGGTTACAGATTCAGTAGCCTTACGACCATATCCTGCCTGACCGGTCTTATCTTCTGCTTCTACTGTTATTACATAAGTTGCATTATCTGCCTCTACAATATTTCCTGATGCTGTAATAGTACAAGGAATTACGAGGTCGCAATAAACGTCTGTATTACTGTTTTCTGAATCTGCCGCAGCTGTCCAGGTACTGCCATTAGCACCAGTAATCGGAGTAACCGCAGTGTTATTGAATTTTGCAGTAACCTTTACAGAGCGAACACCTACACCAACATCCTTTGCGCGTACACGTACTCTGAGGAAGCGGGCAGCAGGGCCGCCGAGAATCATAGAATCACCAGAATAATCTGTTGTAAGATTTGCATCCACAAAACTTGCATCTGTAGCATTCAGTTTTTCTACTCCAACAATCTCAAGCTCTGGTGGCTGAGTATCTATGTTTACATAAATAACAGGGTCAGAGTCGTACAGGTTGTTAGACAAATCTGTAAGCTTAATTCTATGAAGCGTATCTGGATTACCATTGTTATCAAGAGCTTTAGATTCAAAAGTAGTATTCTCTGAATCGATTACCCTGAATTCTACTGTGTGTATACCATCACTTGGGTTACCATTTTCATCAACAAAGTTAATTGAAGCCCCACTGGATGTCATCTGAACCTGATTCCAGCCATACAAACCGCTTTCAGTAGCAGTCTGGCCCTCTTTTACAATTCTGTATTCAACACAAGGATTACCAGAAGCATCAGTTTTTATTCCATCATCATCTGAAATTTTAAGGTTCAAAGTGCTTGTCTGCAAAAGCAGAGGATTGCTTGAAGAAATTGTATTTCCACCAGCAAGCAGAGTTGCATTAGTAACCGTAACAACAGGACGGTCTGAGTTTTTATCTATAGTAAAGGTCTTGTAAGCCTTAGTATTATCATTCTGGTCTGCATCTACATGAGCTGGATCAACATTCGAGTTACCCGCCTCATCTTCTGCATAAAGCAGAACGTGAACTGTTCCAGTTGCTGTTCCGGCAGCAAGGTACTGTTCGGCATTAAAGTCTATCTGCTGAGTAAAGCTGTAAATATTATTTGGAGCCGCATTGTAGATTATAGTACCAGTATTTGTATTTGTTCCAGTATCTGTTGTAATTTTCTTAAGGAGTGTCCAGTCTTCCTTTGCGGCCGGAGGATTTGTGTTTGCTGCATCTGCCGGTACAGTGTAGTAAAGCATTTCTACAAATCTTGGAGTATGATCTTCGCTTACAGAACCTCTGAGTCTCTGTTTTCCGTTTAATGCAGAAGAGTTATCTGGTTCAACAATAGATGTTGTTGGTTTATCTGTATCAATATCAAGAGAAGTTATAGTAAGTGGATATGTTCTACCAACTCCAGAGGCTTCGGCCCAGTCTTCTGCCTCTACAGTAACCGCAGGGAAAGAAACTTCTGAAATACCGCTGAACCAGTTACCGTTCTGTGGAGTAAGAGTAAGAGTCCAGCTTGCATAAGAAGCACCATCTGCAAATGAACACTTTGTAGAGCTTGAAGTAATAGGAGAAGACTCGGTTGGTATGTTGCGGTAACCGGTATAAGTAAGAGTACCATATTGATTTGTAAAACTTACGTCTGTCTGATTTCTAACTGTAGCAGAGTCATAACCGCTTGCTGTATAAGAGTCTACAGAACTTGAGCTGGTAGGATCCATTACAACAGTACCGTTAATCTTAACGCGTAAAGCCTTAAGACCAGCACCCTTTTCTGTTACAGTACCGCTTAAGGTCTGCATGCTTGTGCTTCCGTTAGTAAGCAGAGAAATAGGTGTATCTGCTGCAGGAGTAATTTCCGGATCCTTATCATCAACCTGAATCTTAAGAACAAACCAGCTGCCAGTATTACCACATTTATCTGTAGCACGTACAAAGACAAGATTTGGAATGCCGTCTACAGTGCTTTCAAAACCACTTATTGTTGCAGTTCCTATATGACAATTAATTTCCGCTGTCTCACCGTAATGTGTATAAGTTCCATCTGTTATGTCGAAGCTTCCAGTTTTATAAGTTGCATTAGCAGGCGGATTTCCTTCTAACAGGCCAGTAGAAGGAATAGTTGTTAAAGAAGTTACCTGGGCTACAGGCAGCATTTTGTATTCAATTGATTTAATGCCGCTGTTTTCATTACCGCGTTCATTAACAAAGGTCATTCTTATCTGAACAGAAGATTCACGGCCATAAGAACTTTCGCTGTAAGCACCACCAATAACTCCTGTTACAGGATTCTGCTGAGTTCCGATTCTGATTCCTTCATATTTCCAGACATCATTATCACGGAGCTTGTAAGAATTTTCTTTGCGTGGATTTGATGTGTCTGCCGGGTCTGAACCACCTGTACCACCGGTAAGAACCTCAGGTCCTGCGGTATCAAAAATCAGAGAAATTTCCGGATAATCATAATGATTACCGGCTTTATCATAAACACGGATATTTACCTTTGCATCTGCGCTGGCAGGATTACCGTTTTTATCCCAGTTTGCAAAGGAAGTTGCAAAGTCTGTTCCAAAGTCTGAAGCACTAAGTGTCCAGCTTGCGGCCAGGGTTTCTGCAGTAAATACATTTGCGCTTGTTGAAGCATCTGGTCCCTGAGAAATCTTTACAACAGTTCGGTCTACACTACTGTTATCTGTAGAAGTTCCCTTAACTGTAAAGCTTGAAAGAGCATCATTTGCTTTATTGTTTATATAATACTTTGTATTAGAGTCTTTATAAGATTTTGAATTTGATACAGAAACACCGCTTACAGACGGATTGGTTGTATCATAATCAAGAGTCATTATCTTTTTTCTTTCACCGGCAATTTTGTTTCCGGCAATATCTTCACCCTTTACATACAAGTCGCCGCTGGCAAAATCATCATGACTTATTACCTGAACAAAAGATTTTACAGTTTTTGCAGTAGCGGCAGTCAAAGGTGTAGAAACTCTATAAGTTTCAGCATTTGCATCGGCAGTTACAGTTTCAATATTTTCATTTGTAAGCGGAACGTTATAATATTTCTTTTCACTTGGGGTAATTGCAGTTGGACTTGTACTATTGGTTGTTTCAAGCTCAAATTCCGGTTCCTTTACACCACTACCATTTTCTGTTACATCAGTATAATCATTATCACTATAGTTTCCAAAGATAACCAAATCTTTGTTGTTTACATAAGCAGTTCCATTTGGAGTCAGTAATGATGTTTCTTCATCTGTACTTGCATCCTTTAATTTGTAGCCGAATATATCGAGAGTTGGAGCTTTCTTATCAACCTTTACGTTTATAAGAGTTGTTCTGATATTTGCAGTTTTATCTTCTGCCTTAATTGTTAAAGTCTTTATATCTCCATCACCAAAGGTTACATTTGCACTCCAGTTGCTGTTAATTGAAGCAGACTGAGTCATAACATTCCAGCTTGTGCCGTTATCAAGAGAATAATAAACCTTATCAATTCCAGAATGAGTATCTGCAACGGTTGCAGAAATATTTACATTATTCTTTTTGATATAGCCGATTGGAGCTTCAGCAGCTACTGCAGTTTCCGGCAGAGATTCAACATTATCTTCTTTATTTTTTTCATATCCATCAACTACAACCTGAGTAATAACTGGTTTATTAGCATCTACCTTGTATTCAAATTCCTTGTAATTTGACTGATCGTAAACATCTGTTGCGGTATACCTAACCTTGTAGGTACCACTTGTAGAAGGCAAAGTGATTGTATCTGTAATTGTGCTTAAGTACTGAGTTTCAGGGGCTTTTACAAAGCTTGAAGATAAAGATGTGGCAAGTGTTACAAAATCACTTCCACTCTTTACTAAATGTGCATTTGTAATTCCGTTGTCTGAATTGCTCTTAATTCCGCTGCCGTCTGAAACAGTACCGGTAATAGTAAGAGTTTTTGTACACTCAGAGCTGCTTCCCGGATAATAAGAATTAACCGGATAAGTCTTTGCAGCAGTAGAATCTGAATGTACAACTGTCAGGTCGCTGAAAGTTGGTGCACCGTCATCTACAGCAACAAAGAATTCTATGGTCTTAGAATCTTTGTCTGTCTGTCTTGTACTTTCGCTAAGGGCATACATATCCTTTACTTCAATAGTAATCTTGTATTTACCCTGTTGCAGTGCTTCTGTTGGTTGCAGTGCTTCTGTTGCAGACTTTTCAAGCTTGTATTCAATATTATATTCTTTAGGATTTCCATTTACAGTCAGTGCCTTTTCGCCATGCTTTGTAGAATCAGCCGCATTTTCCCATTTTACAATAACCGAGCCGATTCCATCATCATCCTTTGCGAGACCATAAATTGTATTGTTGTTTATAGAACCGAATTTATTCTTTGTAGTTCCAAGCTCAGCATTGTCTGTAGAACTTATAGAAGCATCTGCATTACTTACCGAAATTGAAGGTTTATCAGTTTCCTGATTAATATTGATTTCTTTTACAGCTGAGTTTGCATTACCAGTAGAAAGAGTTGCGGTAGTTTCATTTTTGTTACCAACAATATCAGCTGCTTCAATTACAACCTTATAGCTTTCGCCATCGGTAAATTCATTTGTTGAAATAGGGAAGCTCCAGGATTCTGAAGGCGGAGTTATACTTCCCTGCTTTACAGGGGTAGCAATTGAATCATCACTTGAATTTATAACATACCAGTTAATGCTCTGCAAACCGCTTCCAGTATTTCCGCTGTCGCTTGCAGTACCCGAAACTGTAATATTTCCGTTTACATATTCCGTAGTAACTGCAGAAGCACCGGAACCTGTAGTTACGTTTACAGTAGGAGTAACAGGACTTACAGAAACATCCGGCTTTTTATTATCTACATAGAATTTAATATTCTTTTCGCCAGTAAGATTATTTGAATCTTTTGCCCTAACCGTTACCGTGTAATAATATTTACTTTCCGATGCAGGTACAAAAGGCTCTGCATTTGGATTCTCAACTGATTTTCCGGTTATCTTTATATCAAAATAATACTTATTCGTTTCTACCTGATCCTGCTGAAGGTTTATAACATCCCAGTCAAATCTGTCGCCTGTCACAGGAGTGCTTGTTGCAACATCAGTTACTGTAAGATTCTGAATACTGATTCCGCCATCTGCTACAGACTTTAAGGAAACACCGTCTACAATTACATGACCGCTTACAACAACGCCATCGGCACCATTTACAGCAGTTCCAAAAACAGTATCATCTGAACCAGTTTTTGAACCACAGGTTACAGCAGAAACTGTTACACGAGGAATACTGTTGCTTGTAGAAAGCTTAAACATATAATGCTTGTTGTTTGCAGGAACAAGCTCTGTATCGTTTCGGTCTGTTCCAGTTACAACAAGCTGATAAATATGATTTGCAGTTAATTGATTGTTTTCTGTATCAAGTGTAAAAGTATAAGTCTTTATTGAGTCATCGGCACTTTCGTCCCAGAGTTCAGCAAGCTCTCCGCCAGGGCCGAGAAGGTGTTTACAGGCAAGCACATCAGAATTTCCAACTGGAAGAGTTCCGTCTGCAAATGCCTGTGGGCTGAGACTGGATTCAAAATCTGCTATTGTATAATAATTCTTTGTAGAATCTATTTCGCCTAAATCATAAAGATTAATTTTTACAGTTCTCGGATCCGGGAAGCTTGCATCGCGGCCCGCAGTAAGAGTAAGAATAAGTGAACTGCCCGCAGAGTAAGAATGAATATTTGTTGCAACAGTACCCGCTTCAATTCCGCATTCATCCAGACTCCAGGTAGGATTATTATGAGGATTCAAGCTGAATTTAGAAGAGCCTTCTTTTGTAAGGCTGGTAGAAGAAGCGTAATTTTCAGGATTTGTAAGTACCGAAGCAATTCCTTCTATCTGTGAATGAGTATAATCATCACTCTGGCCCTTAAAAATCTGCATAAGCCGCTGAGCGGTAAGCGAATAATTTACTGCCAGATTCTCTTTAAAGTCATCTCCAAGAACATAATAACAGTCTGTCCGGTTTCCAGGTTCAGCGCCAGAATCACCCGGTTTTGTGTAAACCTTAGCATTATCTTCTACAAGGAAGCCACAGTAATAGAATTTATCCTCTGTATTATTGGTAATATCATATAATCTTTGATATTTAGCAAACTGCTCCTGATTTGAAGCGTTGTTTTTAGCAATAATAAGCGGATTACTAGAAGACATTGCGTTCAATTCTGCAGAGTCGGTTATTTCTATAGTTTCTATACTTGAATTAGCAATAAAATCACCTGTCTGGCCATCATATTCCCTGAAGGAAATTACCATTTTGGCTGTTTCGTGTTCTTCCGAAATATCTCCAGAAAGTTTTACCACGCTTCCGTAAATTGTCGGTTCAACACTCAAACCTTTAGCCAATGGCTTACTTACAATTAAAACCGGCGCAGTATTATCAATTGAAATTGCGCTGGCCGCAACAGCAGACGATTTATCTGCACTATCGTATGCGACCGCATTAATTACATAGTTTCCGTCTGGAATTTCCCATTGTTCATGACTATTAAAAGCATTTGTAGCCTTTGAAGTGTCTTTTGTATTGAGGGTAATAGACCAGGATGTTTTTTTCTCATCCAGATTCGCTAAATATGGGCCATAATTTTTATTAGTTTCTGTATTTACTAAGGTAATCTTTACAGCAGTTACAGACTGATCATCACTACAAACACCTGCTGCAACAAAAGAATCTCTTATTACCGCATTTTGAGGAGGGTAAGATATACCACTAGTAGGCACGGAAACATCGACAGCGGCACCGAGGCCTATTTCGCAGGAAAGGATAGCGAAAAAGGCTATAAAACTGAGGAAAGCAAAAAGCTGTCTTTTACGACTCTTTAATTTCATTAAACATCCCAACTTGTAAATGTTTTAAACTCTCACATTTTTTTGTCGGCGATTTTTAAAGAAACTTTTTTATTTTTGATTTTTGAAAAACAATTGTTATAATAGAAGAAAAAGAGTAAAAAAGCTCTTTGAAGACAAATTTATATCCTCAAAGAGCCCACCAATACGTAAATTTAACACTTTTTTATAAAAAAGGCAAATTTATTTATCAACTTACTTCATCTGGGCTGTCTCCAGGCAGGTACCACTGTTGGATTCAATTGCGTAACCGAGAATCGGGTTTGCGGTTCCGTTTCCGTAAATGTTGCCGTTTGTGGTTCCACTTAAATTATCGGCAGAAGTCTTAGTTTTCGACACTGTAAAGTTTTCATCATTACCTCTTACAATTGTTCCGTTCTGCTTCCACAAACAGATATTCATCTTATCGTAATAATTTGTTGTGAGCTTCTTAGAACTTGGAACAAGAGAGATTTCCCAGTTTCCGGTAAACATATCTTCGCCATCATCAGTGCCTGTTCCCTGTGCCTTATAATTCATTGTTCCGGATTCAGGAACCACGAGTTTTGCTACACAAGGCAGGCGGGCAGTTCCATTAAAGTAACTGATGTAAGGAATAACGTTACCACTTGAATCCTTACCAACATCCAGAGTAATTCGCTCACCGGTAATTGTGAAGGAGTCTACCTTTACAGAATCTGTTGCTTCGGTATAATTTGCCCCTGGTGAATCAAGATGTGCATAACGCAAGCTTCCGTCTACATAGGCCGCAATATGAACTCCACCGCCTGAGTCAAGCTTAACGGTACAGTGCTCACCACCTTCTGTGAAGATAATCTGGTTGTTCTTCCAGCCGTCGGCAGCTCCATTGTCCAAGCCGCTTGTTGGATTGTCATTGTAAGCATAGCGGCAGTTTGTACCGTCGTACCAGACCGCAACTACTGTGTCGTGCGCCGCATCGGTGCCAGCCTTTGCATCGATGGCGACGTATTTGTAAGCAGTGTAGCCGGTGTTATATCCAGATGGATATTTTTGCTTTTGATGTACAGGTATCTTTACCGTTTCAATTGTCGGAATTAAATACTCACAAGTACCAGAATCAACAGGCTTACCATCTTCACCTTTTATTCGGACAAAAACCGGATAACCATAATTTCTGATTGCTGCAGCTTTTGTGTCTGTAGCAAGGTCGGCAACCTGATAAGTATATTGACCATACAAAGGATTATCTTCGGTAAAGTTATATTTTAGTTTTGTTTCAGTACCTTCTCCCTCTACTATATAAGCCTTATCCTTATTATTTTTATAAAGGTGTTTAACCCCATTAACATCCTTAAACTTAAAGTAATCATTTCCTTCTATAACAATAGCATCTTTATCAATCTTTGTTTTTCGATATCTGACTACTGTATCATTTAATGCCTTTCCATCATTATCAACTATGTCAGCATCTATTAATCTATCTGGAATATCCTCTACTGTAAAATCAGCCTCATTTTTCTGACCATTACTGTTCAATTGATAATCCGTTCCCGCAATTAAGCTAAAGTGATCAGTATTGGCTTCCATATATGCCTGATAGTCTTTAGATTTGTAAAAGTACCCAAGGTTATCAACAAAATCATCCTTATCATTTAGTGCATGATGCATATGACTTTGGAAAGTTCCTGCACCAGAAAATTTACCATTTGCATCAAGAGCAATTTCTGCTCCAGTTAAATATTCCTCATTATAGTCTCCATCGACTGTTACATTTTTTTCTCTATCCACAGACCATTTTTCAAAGGTTGTGCTCTGTATAGTTTTACCATCTGTAGATGTAGTTTCTCCCTTAACCCAAGTCTTAGGAACTTCCTGACTATATCTGAATCTTATCTGCCCCTGTGTACTGTCATAGTATGCAAGATAAACAGCTGTAGTGGCAGAATCTCCCGATCCATGAACTGTTGCGGCAATAGAAGGAGAAAAGAATCTAGTCTCTGTAAGCGAAGAGGTTTCCGGAATAGAGCCCTTTATAGGCAGCTTGTACATTGTGGCTGTTGGAATTTGGCCGGCAAGGTTATTCAAATAACTTGCCTCAAAATCCTTTGTAGTTTTTGTCCACTCTGGTACAACCGGATACGTATTTGTTGTCATCTCCGTCTTAAAGTCCGCATCGCTTCTATACCAGCTTGGAACTGCCAGAGATTCAAGACGAACAGCTCTTTCTCCATAATAGTTTCCATTCGTATCGCTTCCACTTCGTCCCCAGCGGTTATAGAAATAAGAGAATCGGCCGGCATGTAAACTTCCAGAACCCGGGTTTGTATCAAGTCCGGTTCCTGTTGCATGAGCAAAACCTAAGTCATCATAAGCAAAGGCAATATTGTTATAAGTTGCGTAGTTGTTCTGCCAAAGACTGTAGGAATAAATATCTTTTGACGGATCCTTATTTGAATCAGCATCATATTTATCACCTAATCCACCGGCCATAGCAAAATCACCAGGCCCACTTACAAAGGCTAAACCTATCTTACCAGTTTTTGGGTTAATACTCATAATAGGCTCACGAAGCTCACCACTTCTAGGTACAGCCGCATCACTGTCGAACTGCCAGATATCGATTTCAAGGTCGTCGGTGAGCAGGTTGTTGCTGGTGCGGTTTGGCATGCGGTTGTAAGCATAAGCGTTCTTTTCGGCATATAAGCTGTCTTCTGTAATGTTAGTTGTAGCAGTTTTGTATGCACCGCAGGCATTATTGTCGTTTTTGTTGTTTAAGGTTTCTACACCGTTTACTACAATACTTATTACTCCAGATTTTGCATCGTCTGGTATTGTTATGCCTGATGATGCATAAACTGCGCTGCAAGTTCCATTTTCCTTTTCAAAAGTTACGGTTCCGCCAAGATTATAGCCATTTATACGAATCGATTCTCCCTTTCTGGCAATGTAATGTCCAAGAGCGGTTCGGCTATATGCTCCCTTTATACTGCTCTTAAGATTCTTTGAGAAACTAGTCTCTATTCCTGTAATATAAGGCACAACATCAACTTTGTAGCTGGCAGTATGGCTGAGATTTGCTGTTTGACCGACATTTTGTGCATCATCATATGCCTGAATCTGGAGTTTTACATCTGTCTGAGCTGCATTTGTGATTTTTGCAGTATCCCAGATAAGGCTCCAGTTGACAGTATGTCCGTTATCAACATCAAAACTGTTTGTGTTCTGTAGAATTGTGAATTCATAGCCCTCATCTGCAAGACTTCCGATTGTTGTAAAGTCTGCAGTGCCATCAGCATTTTTCCACTTACCTTGGGTCTTGTTGTAAGTTGCAACTTTTGTTGCTGTAGAAAGGCCTGTCATTCCCGGCAGAGTAGCATAAACTTCTGTAAGCAGTTTATTATCTGTAAGGCTACCTGTTAGTTTCACCTTACCAGAAAGCTTAGGGTCATTATCGAACTCGCCGCTCGTTTCTGTATTTTCAACATTAAAGTTTGTAGAAGGCAAATCTGAAGGTAACTCTATATGACCTTCCTGATTGTATACAGAATTATCTGTTCGGCTGTTCCAGTAAACCGGATTTATCGTAACTACAGGAGCCACCTCATCACGAACAAGAAGATTTATATTTGTGATATTGATACTGAGTTTATTCGAAGCCTGCGAGGCAGTTTCTGCAAATCTTGTTTTACCTTCTGTACTGTCGGCAATTTCATAATTGATGAAGAAGTCATCGCTGTTTGCTGTTGAATTATGGATAAGCCATTCTATATCATGAGTAATTGTACCTGTCTGAGTTGAAAGGACTCCGTCAGAAATATAATCATCTGTATCTGAGAAGTTGCCGTCATCATAATTATTATTTCCATCCATCAGCTTTGTAGCCACAGACTGCCATTCGGTAGTTTTTTTTGTCTTCCAGCGATAGTATAAATCACCGTTACCGCCTACAACTTCCGGAACTACCTGCATAAGGCCTTTGACAGTAATATTTGAAATATTGATTGTTTCCACACCCAGTGAATAGGCTGCTGGTTTTGCGGCCATTCCTTCAGGGTAGTAATAGCTTACTTCACCCGCACCCGCCGCTTCAGAAATTGTTTCATCCTGATTTACATCAAGACCAATTTTTACGCTTACAAGGCGAGGCTTATTATTTTCTATTGTGGCTCCTGTTACACTGTCGTGAGAAGAGTTTCCGGCTTTATCGAAGGCAACATAATGAATATCTATATCGCCGTCTGGAATGTTCTTTGAATTTACCCAGAGCTCCCAGGTCCAGCTTGTTGAATCATCCTTGTGAAGATTCTCCATTATCATATCGTCATCATCATAGGTAAAGTTACTGCAATAACCATAACCGTAATCTGAATCGGTAATATAGGCTGGAGAAGCGGGTTTACTTTCCTGAGAAGTATTATCTACAACATTCGCTACCGCAAAATAAACGTCTGTTGCTGACGAAGTGTCTCCCGGCTCTCCGGAAAGGACAACTGAGCTTCCGGAAATTGAATTGATTCTATAAACTACGCCCTTAACCTTTGCAAGTCCGCCTGCGTGAACAAAGCTTGCAGGAGCCGCAGAAAGGCTAAGAGTATCTGAAGTAATTGAGCTTGCAGAATATTTTCCCCAATAGAGATTGTCTTCTATATCTTTTTTAATCTGACCGGCGGTCCAGCTGGCAGAATCGTCGGCTATTGGTGTGAGTCGGCTTGCACTTGCACTTCTCTTATACATAGGGTCGTAAACATAAGTTACCCCGTCAAGAGTTCTTGTAAAGTAAACCGCAACACGCTCAACACCGGTATCTCCAGAATTTCTTTCATAAGCGGCAGAACCAAGCTGATAGTAACCAAGAGAATTCTTTACCGAAGTATTGATATTGAATACATCGGCATTTGCGGGAGCAAGCGTTGGAGCCTGATTATCATATCTGACCATAAAGGACTTGCTTGTTGAAAGAGCTCCCTGCAATTTATTTTCTTCCACGCGGATAGAAAATTCCTTACCGCCAACTCCAGTTTCTGCACCGACTTTTATTTTGAGATTATAATTATAGATTGTTTCTCCACTAGAGTTTGTTTCGGAAACTCGTCTGAACTGATAATCACCACTTGTAATTTCTGTTGTTGCGCTATCAACCGAAGCCAGCTGGGCACCTGTTCCTTCTGTACCTTCTGTTACAGTAATTGTACTGATACCGGAGCTTTCGTCTTTTATCTGACCTTCAAGCCACCATTCTCCCTTTACGCTCATTCCTTCTTTATAAGCCTGTTCTGCGGTTACACTTCCCGCAGCATTATAGCGCACAAGTTTAAGAGAAGACTGAACAAAGTACGGTGCATCCTTATCTACAGTAAAGCTTCGGCTTGCGACATTACTTTTAAGAATTGTGCTTCCGTCATCATTATCTGTTGCATAAACATTTATTTTTATAGTATTAGAGGTGCTTCCTTCTGGTATGAGTTCATTTCTTGTATTAAGATTCTGATACCATGAACCGCCTGAAACTGGAACCATAATTCCGATGTCAGAAATGTTTGTTGCATCTGGTGCAGTAATGCCGGCATCTGCAAGAGTCTGGTTTGTACTTATTTTTCCAAATGTATAATATGGACTGTCATCACTCTTTGTTACGGCACTTAGAATGTTGTAATCTTCAAGATCCCAGTCGCCTGAGCCATGTTCATTAATATCAATCTGAAGCCATGCAAATCTTGCTTCAATATTATCGTTGGCGGTTCCCATTACACGGATGGTTCCACCAAGAGTTGTATTATTATCCGGATAGGTGATTGTAACTGTAGGTCTGTTACCCTGAGGGTCGACTACTACCGGAGCACTCTTATAAGATATATTTCCACAATTATCAACGGCTTTAATCCAGACGTAAAGAGTTGTAAAGTCTGTATATGTTCCCGCAATAACATCAGCTTCGCTTGTAATTCCTAAATCCCAGAGATAATTCTTAAACAAAGGAGCATGGGTTGTTGTTGCTGAAGTGCTTCCGTCAAAGTAAACGTTATAGGTAAGGGAAGCATGTGTTTCTTCTGCCCAGGATGAATCATCTACAGCAGGCTGAGTATTTGTCGCTTTAATAGTATAGTAGATTGCGGGATTTGTAAGTTCACCTTCAATAGAACCGGTAACAACTGCTGTACTTGTTATAGTTGATTCCGGCGCATTGATTTTAATAACTGGAGCAGTGTTATCTACTGTGCGGCTGAAGTTCTTTTGTGTTTCAAGGCCGGACTTATCTTTAGCAGTTACGGTAAAGGTAAGGGTGTCTGAGAATGGCACTGAGGCTGGATCCGCAGAAGCATTTACCGCTGTTGCAAAATTTGTAAGAGTAATTATAAACTCGTTTTCTGTGCTTACGGAGCTTTCTACTGTACAGTCACCTTCTCCGGCCGTGATTGTATAATCTACACCGTCTTTTGTCATACTTCCGCTGAAGGAAGCTGTAACTCCAGAGGTTGCTGTATCCCCAAAAAGACCGCTTGTATCAGACGCTTCTGCCCTGATATATAAGGTGTCATAATTTCCACCAAGATGAATTGCTGGACTATTTACATCTGTATAGAAGGTTGAATTATCAACACTAATTCCGGTTATTGTGAGAAGCGGAGGATTTGTATCTAGACAAACCGGTAGCAGAGTGTTTCCTGCTGCTTTAGTAGCACCAAGCTGATTTGCAGTGTCACTCTCTGTTTCCGGTGAATCCTGAATTATTGGAGTTGCAAGAATTTCTGCATCTGAACTTGCTTCTGTGATTGCGGCTGACCTAAAGATTGTTCCTGTTGCCGCGCCGGAAGCATCAATTCCTTTATCTTTTACTTCAAACTTAAGCACATAAGAACCATCACCTGGAAGTCTTACATTCCATGAACCGCCGGAATAGGTTGCTGAGGCTTCTGTATAGCTTGCCTCCGCTTCTGTGGCTGATGCGGCTCTTCTATAAATCTTAAAGCCACCGGCCGCAATGCCGTCATCATCAATTACAGAACCATAAACTGTTGAAGAACCCTTTACCCAGATTTCATCACCATTTTTCTGAGTAAAGTTTACTCCTGAACCGATTGTAATAATCGGGCGGTCGCTGTTCTGGTTGATTATGAGCCTTCTTGTAACTACATCATCATCTTCTGTTTCATTTTCTGCGGCATCTTTTGCCTTAAGGGAAAGGGTTAATTCTTTACCGGCAGAGAAGGAATTATCGAGTGCTATAGTATCTATTGTAACAGACCACTGGCCGTTTGCATAAGTAATTGTTCCCTTTCCGGAATCTGCTGCCGGTGCAGGATATTCAAATTCTTTTGTTACCGCACTATCACCGCTGCCACAAACTGCCTTCAAAGTTATTGCTGTAACTTCGTTCGGTTCTGTTGCTTTTCCGGTAACCTTAATAATTTTGTTAACCTCAGCATCTTCCTCCGGAGTGAGGAAGCTTACTTCTGGAGGAGTATCATCTTTGTTGATTACTCCAATTGACTGAGGTGCAGAAGTATTATTTGCGGCATCTGTTGCTGTTACAAGAATTGTCTGATAACCGCTTATAGAAGCCAGAGCTGTAGCCGGAATTTCTGCATTTACAAGACGATAACCAGAAGAATCCGGCTCTCCAAGAGTAATTACAGGACTAATTTCAGTTCCGCCAAGCTTCATGGTAAAGGAATTTTCATCTTCTATTCCACTTTCTGTATCTCTAACCTTAAAGCTAACCGTCTTACTCTGTTTTCCATTTGTAAGATGTACGCTTGAAAAATCATCCGCATTTACTTCGACAAAATCTGGAGCGGTAATATCTACATTTATTGAGTAACAGTAATAAGTACTTGTATTTCCGTCTCCATCCTGTACTTCAGCATAATCTATACTTGTGTTTCCAACATTATCTTCTGCTACAATGACAAGGTAATTCTTTCCTTCTTCAAAGCCGCCGATTGTTGTTTTATAGTTTGTTGCTATACTCTTTCTGAACTTTACATAGCCCTTGTCCAGAGTATAATTATTTACAAGCTCTCCGCCACCGATTCTGTCTGTTGTATTTGTTTCATTTGCTGGAGTGCCTGTTGGAAGAATATTGTATTCTACATTGTTATTTTCTACAGAAGTCAAAGGATAAAAGACATCTGTTTTATTTGCGATTACATAATTTTTAAGAGTTTCCGGAGAGATAAAATAAAGCTTATCTGCGTTTTCACCACTTCCTTCTTGCGGCTCATTTTCTGCTGTTAGATTTTCATCAAAACAGATTTCACGCCTGAAGGTTTTGTAATAATACTTACTGATTCCAGAACCACCGGCGTTATCCGGATAGTTTCCGTGTACTACCATTGTAAAGGCATTTCCATAAGTTCCCTTTGAATACTTTCCGCCGACACCTTCTCCAATGCGGGATACAAGATCCTTCTGTGCATCATCTATTGCATGATCTGCCTTTGGAGCTGTCCGGTCAAAAATGATATCGAGGCTTTCTGTTGCGACATTTCCGGCCTTATCTTTTATAGTAAGAGTTGCGGTAGCTCCGCTGCATGGTGCAGTTTCCACCCCGCTAAAGCTGCTCAAATCAATAGCGCTGAAATTCCACTGTCCAAGAAGGCCGTCAAAGGTTCCTGTCGCTGTTTGACTTGAATTATCCTTATTTGTTACTACAAGCTCAACCAAATTTATTCCAACGTTGTCTGTGGAAATTCCCGAAATCTTAAAGGTCTTGTTCCGGTTGTCTACATAGTAATGCCCGTCGGCTGAATATGCATCTTTATCTTCAGCCCCTTCTCTAACTTCTATAAGTCGTAAATTGCTTACGGTTGGAGCATCATCATCAACGACAATATCAAAAATCTTAACATCGCTTGTATGCTTGCCTGTCTTATTTACTCCAGATACAACAAACCTTCCGGTTGCTGCAGGAGTAAATTCTGCCTTCCAGGATTTTATTTCTGCCTTGTTTGGAAGATTATCAGAATCATAAGCATGATAGCTTGTATCAGCTGGAATAGATGAAGCCGCAGTGCCTGTTTCACTTGTAGAATAAGTTACTGTAACATCGGAGGTAACATCACTATTACCAAGCTTAAAGGTCAGCCCGTCTACACCACTTTGAGAATCTTCATATTTTCCGTAAACTGTAAACTGAGCTCCACTCTTAATATAGAGCGTATTTTCAAGCGTGCTTGCATTTGTACCAAACTTAAAGAATCTTGCATCAAGCTCTGGTTCGGAAGTATCTATATTAAATGTAAAGGCTTGTGGAGCAGAAAGATTTCCTGATTTATCTTTCACCTGAATATAAAGTGTATTGCCCCCAGCCGAAGTATTTTCGTCAAATTCAACACCCTTAAGGTCAAAAGTGTAGAGGTTAGGATTTTCAGGATCCGAAGTGTCTCTTGTAAATTTTGAAGTTTCTGCACAGTCCGCAAGCTCATGAAGATATGCCGGTATGCTTTCTGTGCTTCCAGGTGTCTTTACATAATAGTACAGAGTCTCCGGATTTTTTTCGGTACAGCTTCCTTTTACATTCAGATATTGTTTTCCGTAATAGGCTGTATTAATGTGTGTTACAATATTAGTATCTGAATAAACTACAGAAAGTCCATCGTTTACAGAAGGACGTGTATCATCAATTTCAAGTGCTACTTCTTTTTCTGATGATGCCGCGCCGCCTTCAACAAACTGGTCTGTTTCTGTATTTATAGAGGCACCTTTTACCTTGTATTTAATAGAACTCTTATTTTTCGTTTTATAATTTTCAAGGGCGGCTCTGTTTTTGATTATGGATGTCGTGAATACTCCATTTACCACTGTGGATGTAAGGGTATCGCCGTTTTTTGTTGTAATTGGATTTGTTATTGGTCCAGAAATTATGATTGGGGTATCTGTACTGTCTTTCAACAATTCATTATCTTCCCAGACGGCATAGCTTGAGGCCCCACCCTGATATAAGAGATTGATTGTAATCGAATTCTTTTCTGTAGGATTTGTAACTCCGGCTGTATTTTCATTTGAAGTTACAAAATCCTGCCGTGGATTCACTTCGAGCTCAATAAAGCTTCCGCTGGTAATAAGCTTAAAGCCGTAGATTGCATTAGAGTCTGTAACAATATTATCTTCGGTCTTAGTATTGTCGTGCCCCGCAACATAAACTCTGTAAAAGTGGTCAACCTGCAGTCCGGAATAATTAATATTACTGATTAGAGATGCTGTCTTAAACTTATAGGAATCTCCGGAAACCGTAATTGTTACTTTATCAGAATCATGAGCATGAACTCCTGTTTCGCTGTCTGTTTTAGGCTGGACGAGCCAGATTTTACTTTCCTCTGTCAGGCTTTTAGGGCTTCCATCTGCTTCACATTCGCGTAAATAAATTCCGATTGAATCTTCATCTATTGGATTGTTATCCAGACCCGGATTTATCTGTACTTCAAGATAGTTATTTCCGGCCGTAAGCTGATAGGCAGTTTCATCCAGAGAGCCACCAGCGGCCAGTGGTGAGCGGGCACTAACAACGAAGGTCGGGCTGTTATCCGGATTCAGCTTAAATTTTCCTATTGCCTTGCTTGCATTGGAAAGAGTTTCTTTTACATTGCTTACAGAAACCGTTCTGCCCTCGGCTCCGGAATAAGTTCCGCTTTGAATTTTATATAAGCCGGTCGCCTTATAATCACTAATAAGGGTAGAAATTTCCTTGTAGAGATAATAAGAGGTCTGCTTGTTTCCGTTTTCGTCTATGGTTCCATCAGCAAAATATTTTTTTGCATTATCATAGGCTTCGAGCTTGAAATATCGGGGAATCGCACCGTTGCCCTTTGTCGTGTAGCCGTAAATTGCCGAATAATCATTATCTACATTTTCTTCGAAGACAGCGACATTTAGGTCTATTGTTGGAGGAACATTGGTCAGAGTTACCTTCTTTATAAAGGAAGCATCCGAACAATCTGGCGAAGAATAAACGCTTACATCAATTTTTTCCACAGAATTATCATCTGCTGCCTGTCCAACAATTGAAAAAATCTGTCCAAAGGTATCAAAACGGTCGTCCGCATCTGCTATTGTTGTACTCGGCTTCTGCAAAATCATTACCGGCGGAGTATTATCTATAGTAAAAGAACGGGCCATTGTGGTGGTGTGTCCGCCATTATCTTTGATGGCAACAACGGCTTCGTAGGTTCCATCGAGCAGACCGGCTTCCCGCGGATTAATCGGGATATTCCAGCTTCCCCTGGCGTTTTTATCTGATGGTGACGTAAAGGTTCCGTCAAAATGTTTTTTATCGTTATTTTCAAGACGGGTCAAATCAACTGTAACAGAAGAAATTGAACCATCATCTGTCCAGGTACCCTGAATGGCAAAATCATCCCTAATAACAGAGTCTGACGGCGGGTTCGTAATCTCAAGAGACGGAGCCTCTGTATCTACTGACGAACCAAGTCCTATCTCACAGGATGCAAAAAAGAAAATAGCTAGTGCTGATAAAATTAAACTTCTCTGTTTCTTCACTTATTTACCTCACATAAATGCGCATTATTAAAAAAGAAACGTTTTTAAATGGATATTCAAAATGAATATAATTCCACAAATTCTTTTATCGGCAGATTTATAACAATTCTTTAATCAGGCAAAATTTGTGAGGTCGGGAAAATTATGGAAGGAAAATTAATCAATTTAATTATAGATAAAAAAAGACCTGGATTTTTGAAGTCTAGGTCTTTGTTCTGCTTTTGCTGATAAAAGCTTTGGTTTAGTATTTTAGTATGTATAAGCCTTTTTCTTTTTATCCTGAATAGAAGCTTCGAGCTTTTCCTGATTCATTGCTTCTACAAAATCACGGATTTGTGAAGGTGACATGTAAAGCGAAACCTTAGGTGTGTAAGCATTTGAATCAGCCGAAGTTGTTTCTGTAGGAACAAAACGGATAAGAAGATATGGTTTTTTGTCTATGAATTCTGGAATTACATAGTAGGTATTTTTTTCACAGCCAATAGCAGGACTCAACAAACCAAACCAGAGAGAACAGGTTGAAGTAAAGTAAGCATTTTTTCTGCTTACCTTTACATGTGGTACGCTTTTTTCTTCATACTGCTGAAGGAAGGTATTACATGCATCAAGTATTTTATCTCTTTCTGCCTTACGCCAGATAACCGCAATATCATTTGAACCATCACGGAAATGGAATTCAACAGCGTTTGTTCGCGGAATAAGGCCAACCTTTGTTACTTCACGAGGCTTTACTTTTTTTCCTGATTTCTTGAGAAAAAAGAGAGAATCAAGTTCAATTGGTTCTATATTTGCGAGAAAGTTCTCTGTAGCCACAGGCTCAGAATCATTTATATAACTCGATTCATCTTCTGTGTAGTCGTAAGTGTAATCATAATCTGAGTCATCTTTCGATGCGCACGAGATAACCAAAAAAGAAATAAGTGCTGCACTAATTATAGCAGTTGATTTTTTTATTATGCGTTTCATATTATGAATAACAATCTACCATAAAAAAGGTTTCATGGAAAGATAGGCCAGATTTGAAGACACAGACCTAAAATTAACCTTAAAAAAAAGGCACTTGCCGTGAAAAGCAAGTGCCTTGCTGATTATTACTGGCCCCCGAAACACTTTCGGGGTGACAGTTTACGTCGATGTGACAGTCTACTTCTTACCAAAAATATCAAAATATCCGGCAATGAATACTACTAGAATGATAAGTGGAGCGATGTAGCGCAGGTAGAACTGAACAACCTTGTTCTTAGGGAACTTAATTCCGTCTCCGGCATCAGCTTCGGCAATAAAGCCGTCCCAGCCCCAGCCCTTCTTAAGAGTACAGAAGAGGAGGAAGAGCATAGATCCCAATGGGAGGAGGTTCTGGCTTACAATAAAGTCTTCCAAAGCGTCGATTGAGCCGATGTGAGCACCAAAGTGAACTCCAGACCAAACGTTCATACCAAGAGCGGCAGGTGTAGCGAGCACGAGCATAGCAATAAAGTTGATGAGAACTGACTTGCGGCGGCTCCAGCCAAACTTATCCATTGGGAAGGCAACGATATTCTCGAATACGGCAATTACTGTAGACAAAGCAGCAAA